>Ga0123352_10000046_pt1 | contig 121552 bp, 123 predicted proteins | sample TergutLab28metaG_FD_89700 | JGI IMG/M metagenome (GOLD analysis project Ga0123352, IMG submission 89700) | Labiotermes labralis P1 segment gut microbial communities from Petit-Saut dam, French Guiana - Lab288 P1 | ecosystem: Host-associated > Arthropoda: Insects > Digestive system > Gut ...
ACCGAGGACCTCGAAGTGGAAGAGCCGGCACCGACCGGCACATCAGCCACGCCCCGAGCCGGACCAACGCGATGCTCCACCGAAATCACCGATCACATATCAGCCGTGGTGGATCCGGGTTCAACGGTGTCGGTCCCGCCGGTTACCATGGGAGCAGCGAGAGGCCGCCCGCGAGGGTGGCCCGCACGGGTCACCGACCCACGTATGTGCGCGGCTGAGTGTGTGAGTCAGCCGCTTCGATCCTGGCGCCCGCCGAACGGCTTGCGACACTCATGAAAGCGATACGACCCTGACTACTGCTGACCAGACGACCGACGTCCAAGAGACCAGCAACCCGACCTTCCGCGATCTCGGCGTCCTGCCCGAGATCTGCGCGCCCCTCGAGCGGAAGGGAATCGTCCATCCGTTCGCCATCCAGGAGATGACCCTCTCGGTCGCCCTGATGGGCACCGACCTCATCGGCCAGGCCCGCACGGGCACCGGCAAGACGCTGGCCTTCGGCATCCCGGTGATCCAGCGCAGCGTCGCCCCCGGCGACGCCGACTACGCCGAGCTGCCCGCCGGCAAGCCGCAGGCGCTCATCGTCGCGCCGACCCGCGAGCTCGCGCTGCAGGTCTCCGGCGACCTCGAGCTCGCCGGCAGCGACCGCGGCATGCGCGTGCTGACCATCTACGGCGGCGTCGGCTACGAGCCCCAGATCGAGGCGCTCGAGCGCGGCGTCGACATCGTGGTCGGCACCCCCGGCCGGCTGCTCGACCTCGCCAACCGCAAGGTCCTCGACCTGTCCCACGTCCACGCCCTGGTCCTCGACGAGGCGGACGAGATGCTCGACCTGGGCTTCCTGCCCGACGTCGAGAAGCTGCTGGCCAAGACGCCGGAGACGCGGCAGACCATGCTGTTCTCGGCCACCATGCCCGCCGCGATCGTCTCGCTGGCCCGCATCCACATGCGCCACCCGATGAACATCCGCGCGGAGTCGTCGTACGAGAACGCGACGGTGCCGGCCACGGCGCAGTTCATCTACCTGGCCCACGACCTCGACAAGCCCGAGATCATCGGTCGCATCCTGCAGGCCGAGGACGTCGGCAAGGTCGTCATCTTCACCCGCACCAAGCGGCAGGCGCAGCGCGTCGCCGACGACCTCGAGGAGCGCGGCTTCAAGGCAAGCCCCCTCCACGGCGACATGGCCCAGGTGGCCCGCGAGAAGGCCCTGACGAGGTTCCGCGAGGACAAGATCCAGGTCCTGGTCGCGACCGACGTCGCCGCGCGCGGCATCGACGTCGCCGGCGTCTCCCACGTCATCAACTACACCTGCCCCGAGGACGACAAGACCTACGTCCACCGCATCGGCCGCACCGGCCGCGCGGGCGCCTCGGGCATCGCGATCACGCTGGTCGACTGGGCCGACGTGCATCGCTGGAAGATGATCAACAAGGCGCTCGACCTGCCCTTCAACGAGCCGCTGGAGACGTACTCCACCTCCGAGCACCTCTTCCACGACCAGGGCATCCCCGCCGGCACCAAGGGCCGCATCGCCCCGCCGAGGCCGCCGGAGAAGAAGGACCGCGAGCCCCGTGAGAGCGGCCAGCGCTCGTCCCAGCCGCGCAACCGCAACCGCAGCCGTCAGCGCACTCGCAACGGCCAGCCGGTCGACGGTGCCGCGGCGTCCTCGACGGAGGCCGGATCCTCCGACGGACAGCGCTCCGAGGGCTCGGGCAACCGGCGACGTCGCCGTCGTCGCTCGGGTGGCTCCGGCGGCGCGAAGCCGTCGGGTGGCAGCGAGTCCTGACACCCAGCACGTACGACGAGGGCCGCTCCCGATCGGGGGCGGCCCTCGTCGTACGTGTGCGTGCGGTCAGCGCGCGGGGCCGGACCCGTTCATCGCCAGCGACGCGACCAGCGCCGGGTGGTCGGAGACGACCGGGACGTCGTGGTGGCCGACGACGGTCGCCGAGCGCGGGAAGAACAGGTAGATGACGCCGGTGTCCTTGGCGTAGGAGAACCCCGCCGACGCCATCTTCGCCGCAGCGGTCCACGGCCCCTGGCCAGGGTGGGAGTTCATGTCGCCGCCCATCAGCACCGGGCCGTACTGCTCGAGCTGGCGTACGACGTCCAGCACCACGTCCATGCCCTGGCTGTAGCGCGCCACACGGGACTCCCCCACGCGCCCGTGCTGGGTCGGGTACTTCGCCGGGTTGGTGGGCATGTGCAGCGAGGCGACCGAGACGATGGCGCCGTCGCTGGGACGCTGCAGCAGGGTCCAGGTGATGAAGCGGTCCCACACGAACGCGTGGCCGTGCAGGAAGCCGGAGTCGTCGTTGACGACCCGCAGCCGTCCTCCGTCCAGCTTCCTCCACTCGCTGGAGCGGTAGAGGACGACGTTGTTCATGACCTGGCTGGCGGCACCACGGCTGTGGTCCGGCGTCGGGTCGCGATAGGCCGTGTAGCCGGGGGCGACGGCGTCGATGCCCGCGGTGGAGTGGCGGCCGACCTCGTTGAGGGTGATGAAGTCGGGGTGGTTGGCCTCGAGCATGTGCATCGAGGAGACCCAGCCGGCGTCACCGGTGCGGTTCGGGATGTTGGCGACCGCCGTGGTCAGATCGCCGCCGACCGCACGCCCCACCGGGTAGCTGAGCCTGCCCAGCGGACCGTCGGTCGTCAGCAGCGAGGGCCCCGCGTCGAGCTTCTGTCGCAGCCGCTTCTCCAGCTGGCCGGGCTTGAGCGCGCCCGTCGGCGTCGGGATCCCCTGCGGCGACAGCGGTGCGGCCGCCGACTCGTCCGGCACGGTGCTGGTCGTCGCGGCGGTCGGCGTCGCGTCGTGCGCGGCGGTGTTGTCGTCGCTCGACGCGGCCAGCTTCAGCACCACGAACAGCACGACCGCGATGACGCCGAACGCCCCGAGGAGGATCCACGGGTTGTGCTCGAAGTCGGCGTCGCGCTGCTTCACGCGCCAGAGCCTAGTGGCTCGCTCCCAAGCGCTCGCCGGGGTGGATCAGGCGGTGACGACCACCTTCGTGCCGAGCGGAGCGAACTTCCACAGCACGATGGCGTCCGGCTTGGCCTGGCGGACGCAGCCGTGGGACTCGGGGGTGCCGAGCTGGGCCCTGGTCTGAAGCGGCTTGCCGTCCTTGACCGGGATCGAGTGGAAGCCGATCGCCGCTCCGGTCGGGCCGCGGGTGAAGCGCACGAAGTACTGCATCGTGCCGGAGTCGTCGACGCCGATCGCGTGCCGCGACCGCGAGTAGACCTGGAAGGTGCCCGGGTGCAGGTTGTTCTCGACACTGCCCGAGACGAGGTAGGTCGTGCGGACCGTGCCGTTGTGCCGGACCAGCCAGACACGCTGCTGGCTCTGGCTGAACACGATCCGGCGACCGGAGCCCGACCCCGACGGCAGGGGTACGTCGCCGCCCCGCCGGGGCGTCGCGCGGCGTGCGGACGTGCCGGGGGCCGGCGTGGCGTTCGAGGCGTCGGGCGCCTGGTCGTGCTGCCGTTGGTGACCGGTCGGGCCGGCCTGCACGGCTGCGCGGCCGATCCGCTGGCTCACCGCGGCGAGCGCGGGTGCCTTGCCGTGCGGCAGCAGGCCGGCGCCGCCGACGACGGCGACGAGCACCACGACGGCGGCCGTCGCGGCCAGGACGATCCGGCCGTAGCGGGGCTTGACGGCGCGGTGACGTCCCGTGTGGGTCCGTGGCCGGCGCGGCTCGGGACGCAGCGCGCGCTTGCCCCCGGACATCAGCGGGCGGCCCGCTGCAGCAGGTTGGTCGCGACGTCTCGGTAGGCGGCAGCGCCCTTGCTGCGCCGGCTGGTCGCCAGGATCGAGCGGCCCGCTGCCGGTGCCTCGGCGAACTTGATCGTCTTGGGGATCGGCGGCTCCACGACCTCGAGACCGTAGGTGTCGCTGATCGTGTCGAGGACCGCCCTCGCGTGGTTGGTGCGGCCGTCGTACAGCGTCGGCAGGACGCCCCAGACCTCGAGATCGCGGTTGGTGAAGCGGCGTACGTCGTGGACGGTGTCGAGCAGCTGCCCGACGCCGCGGTGGGACAGCGTCTCGCACTGCAGCGGCACGAGCACCCCCGTCGCGGCCGTCAGCGCGGCGACGGTGAGCACGCCGAGCGAGGGCGGGCAGTCGAGGAGGACCCAGTCGTAGGACCGGTCGGAGGCGGCGAGGTCGTCGACGACGCCGCGCAGGACGTGCTCGCGGCCGGTGCGGGTCAGCAGGTCGGCCTCGGCGCGCGCGAGCTCGATCGTCGCGGGCAGGAGGTCGACGCCGTCCTCGGTCTCGATGATGACCTCGGCAACGTCGGTGCCCTTGGTGAGGACCTGGTGGACCGACAGCTCGAGGTCCTCGGGGTCGATGCCGAGCGAGAACGTCAGGCACGCCTGCGGGTCGAGGTCGATCAACAGCACCGACTGCCCCAGCTCGGCGAGCGCCGCGCCGATCGAGGCGACGGTCGTCGTCTTCGCCACGCCACCCTTCTGGTTGGCGACGGCGAGCACGGTGGAGCTGGTTCCGGACATCAGGGACATCATGCCGGACCGGACCCGGCATCGCGCGCATGACCTGCTTGACTGGCTGCATGTCGACCGCACTGATCACCGGCGCGACCGCCGGCATCGGCCACGAGTTCGCCGTACAGCTCGCAGCGCGCGGCGACGACCTCGTCCTGATCGCCCGCGACACGAGCCGGCTGGAGCAGGTCGCCGGCGAGCTGCGGTCGTCGTACGGCGTCCAGGTGGAGACCCTCTCGGCCGACCTCACCGATCCCGCGCAGCTGGACACGGTCGCCGCCCGTCTGGCGGATCCCACGCGGCCGGTCGACCTGCTGGTGAACAACGCGGGGTTCGGCCTGAAGGAGAACTTCCTCGACAACCCCGTGGACGTCGAGCAGTCCCAGCACGACGTGCTCGTGCGCGCGGTGCTGCGCCTGTCCCACGCCGCCCTCGGCGGCATGACCGAGCGTGGCCACGGCGGCGTCATCAACGTCTCCAGCGTCTCGGCCTTCCTGCCGCGCGGCACCTACAGCGCGGCGAAGGCATGGGTGAACAGCTTCAGCATCTGGGCCCACAACGAGTACGCCGGACGGGGCGTGAACGTGATGGCGCTCTGCCCCGGCTTCGTGCGGACCGAGTTCCACGAGCGCCTCGGCATCGACCGCGACGGCAGCGCGCCGAGCTTCCTGTGGCTGGAGCCGGACCGCCTGGTCCGCGACGCGCTCGCCGACTTCGACAGGGGGCGCGCGATGTCGATCCCGTCGAAGCGCTACAAGGCGATCGTCACCGGCTCCCGGCTGGTGCCGCGCTCGGTGCTGCAGCGGCTCCAGTCTCTGGGCCGCAAGTAGCCCTCACCAGGAGGGGGTCGGCCCGCCGAACGGCAGCGTGACCAGCTGCGGCCCGGTGGCGGATACGTCGCGCAGGATCCAGTCGTCGCGCAGCAGCAGCACCGCCGACGCCGGCCGCAGCACGATCCACAGCCAGCGACCCTCCGCCTCGCCGGCCAGGACCGAGCGGTCCCACTCCCCCTCGGCGCGGCTCGTCGACACCGGCCACAGCCCGACCGGGTAGGAGCCGAGCCGGACCTTCACCAGCGAGGTGCCCTCCCCGAGCTCCGCACCCGGGTCGACGCGCTCGGCCCCGACGCCGGCGCCCAGGCCGGCCACCCGCGCGCCCAGGCCGACGCCGGCCTCCTCGCTGATCACGATCACGTCGACCGGGCCGTCGAGGGCGCTGCTCCCCGAGACGCAGGTCAGTGTCGCCCGCGCCTCCGTGCCGCCGGCCACCACGGCGAAGTCGCTGACCGACCAGCCGGGCCCCAGCGGCCACGGGAGGTACGTCGGGAACGACCCCGCGCGCTCGAGGTGCCCCGCGAAGTCGTCGTACGACGCCGTGGTCGGCCGCCAGAGCGGGACGACCTCACCGTGCTCGGGGCAGGACCACGCGCCCGGGTCGAGCTCGGCGACCGGCGCGGCGCAGCGCGGGCAGCCGACCCGCACCGACTCCGACGTCATGGCCCAACGGTGGTGCGCGGGTCCGGGGACGTCAAGAGTTCCAGCGCTGCACGACCTCGGTGTCCCGCTCGAAGCCGAGGACCGACAGCGTCGCGGTGTCGAGGCGGAAGAGCCGGCCGTCGGAGGGCGGCAGACCGAGCCATCGCGCGGCCAGCACGCGCAGGCAGTGGCCGTGCGCGAAGACGAGCGTGCGGCCGGGCGTCGATCGGGCACGCTCGACGACGCGGTCCAGCCGATCGGCCACCTGGTCGGCGGTCTCGCCGCCCGGGCAGGGCGCGCTGAAGACCGACCAGCCGGGTGCCGACGCCCGGATCTGCTGGGTGGTCAGGCCCTCGTAGTCGCCGTACCTCCACTCGACGAGGTCGTCGTCCACCTCCGCTCCGGGGAAGCCGGCCAGCTCCGCCGTACGGCGGGCGCGCTCGAGCGGGCTGGTGAGCACCTGCGCGAACACCTGCCCGGCCAGCCTCGGGGCGAGCGCCCGCGCGGCGGCCTCGCCCTCGGGCAGGAGCGGTAGGTCGGTGGTCGAGGTGTGCCGGCCGTCGCGGCTCCACTCGGTCGCCCCGTGCCTGGCCAGCCAGAGCTCGCGTGTCTCGGTCGGTTCGGACTTGGTCACCGGCCCAGCGTGTCAGGATCCGTGATGTGAGTCTGCACCGGTTCCGGCTGTCGGTCGCGCTGGCCTTCGCGACGCAGGGCTTCGTGTTCATCAGCATCACCACGCGGCTGCCCGACATCAAGGACCGGTGGCACTTCTCCTCGCTCGAGGTCTCGGCGTCGCTGCTCGCCGTCGTGCTGCTCGCGGGTGCGGGCTCGGTCGCCGCGGAGACGCTCGCCGCGCGGTCCGACAGCGCGCTGATCCTGCGCATCGGACTCGCCGGCATCGGCGTCGGCATGCCACTGGTCGTCGCCGCACCCTCGATCGCGGTGTACTGGCCCGGCATCGTCGTCTACGGCCTCGCCCTCGGCGTCGTCGACGCCGCCACCAACATGCAGGCGGTGGCGCTCGAGCACCGCTACGGACGGCCGATCCTGCCGTCGTTCCACGGCGCGTGGACGTTCGGCGGGCTCGTCGGCGCCGGGCTCACCGTCCTCACGTCCTCGCTCTCGCTCCCGCTCGCGTCCACGGCGCTCATCGCGATCGTGCCGCTCGGCGCGGCCGCCGCCCGCTACCTCCCCCGCGTGCAGGCAGGTACGCCGGTCACGGCCAGCACCCCCGAAGCCGCGCCGGAGGCGGCGCTGGGCATCCCGTGGCGGCCGATCCTCCTCGTCGGCCTCGGCATGGTCGTCTTCTACATGGTCGACACCGCGTGCCAGACCTGGGGCGCGGTCTACCTCGACGACGTCTTCGGCGCGCCCGCCCGCTGGGTCGCGCTCGCCACGCTGCCCTACCTCCTCGCCAGCCTGGTGATCCGGCTCGCCGGGGACTCCGTCGTGGCGCGGTACGGCGCCGTCCCGGTGCTGCGCATCGGAGCAGTGGTCGCCTGCGCGGGCCTGGCCGTGGTCGTCTTCGCACCGACCTGGCCGGTCGCGGTGCTCGGCTTCACCGTGATCGGCCTCGGCATCTCGGTGGTCGCGCCGCTCAGCTTCTCGGCCGCGGGCCGGATCGCGACCGGCGAGGACGGCGACGCCCACCGCGAGCGGATCGACGCGGTCATCGCGCGCTTCAACCAGTTCAACTACGTCGGCGCCCTCCTCGGAGCCGTGCTGACCGGGGTGGTCGGCAGCGGCGAGCTGCGCTTCGGCTTCGTGATACCGATGGTGCTCGTCCTCGCGCTGCTGCCGCTCGCCCGGCACTTCGCGGCCGTCACCGCGGGAACCTCCCGCCCACTCGCCACGTCTGAGGAAGCATGACCGTCTCGCTCCGCCGCACCACCGCCCCGGCCGCAACGCTGGTCGTCGCCGGCCTGCTCGCCACCCTCGCGGGATGCGGCAGCGGCGGCGACCGGGCGACCGACCGGACACCCGCGAGCGCGCCGACGACGGCGGCCTCCAGCCCCAGTGCCTCCACCGGCGCCTACCCGACCTTCGCCCCGGCCGACTACACCTACCGGCTGCGGGTCGTCTGCTACTGCCCGACCTCGGGCCCGGTCGACGTCAAGGTGAGCAACGGCCAGGTCGCCTCCGCCACCCTCGCGAGCGGTCCCCGGCAGGGCGCGGCCGCTCCGTCGTACGCCCAGAAGACGATCAACGACATCATCGCGATCGCGAACGACCCGAGGTCCGGCCACGTGAAGGTGGTCTGGCCCAAGGGCAGCGACACGCCCCAGCGGGTGACGGTGAGCTCGATCGGCCGCACCACCGACGCGCAGATCAGCTACGTGATCGGCGACGTCCGGGCCGGCTGACAACACGGTCACACCCGGCACCGGGACGGGCCGGTTCCTCCACCCGCCGCCTCAGCGCGGAACGAGCGCCCAGTAGTCGAGGTCGAGCAGCACGCCGGCGGCGTACTTGCCGTCGTCGCCCTCGAGCGTCATCGACTCGTCGCGACCCTTGGTGGCGACCAGGCGCAGCCGGAGCGCGCCGACGGAGTCGGAGATCTCGGCCTTGTCGAGCACCTCGGACCAGGCGTAGACGGTGTCGCCGGCGAAGGCCGGCGCGGTGTGCGAGCCCCCGTTGATCGCCGAGATCAGCTGGGCGTTGGCCAGGCCGTTGAAGGACAGCGCGCGGGCCATCGAGATCACGTGGCCGCCGTACACGAGGCGGCTGCCGTCGGGGCGCGCCTCGGTGTTGAAGTGGACCTTCGCGGTGTTCTGCCACAGGCGGGTGGCCATCATGTGCTCGGCGTCGGAGAGCGTGACGCCGTCGACGTGGTCGATCCGCTCGCCGACCGCGTAGTCGTCGTACCGGTGCGGCTCGCCCGCCGCCACGAAGTCGTACGACGAGAAGTCCAGCCCGTCCGGGACGACCAGGTCACCCGGCTCCAGCGCCTTCTTCAGGTCCGGCAGCACGGTCTCCGGCGCGGGAGCGTCCGTGGAGCGCTTGTGGACCATCACCCAGCGGCACCAGTCGAGGGCGACCTCGCCGTGCTGGTCGGTGGCGGTCGAGCGGACGTAGACGACGCCGGACTTCCCGTTGGAGTTCTGCTTGAGGCCGATCACCTCGGACTTGGTCGAGAGCGTGTCGCCGGGGAGAACGGGCCGGTGGAAGCGCAGCTCGGCGTACCCGAAGTTGGCGACGGCGTTGAGCGAGATGTCCGGCACGGTCTTGCCGAAGGCGATGTGGAAGGCGATCAGCTCCTCGACCGGGTGCGGGTCGAGCCCCACCGATGCCGCGAAGGCCGCGGAGGACGGCACCGCGAAGCGGGTCGGGTAGAGCGCGCCGTACAGCGCGCGGTCACCCTCGGTGACGGTGCGCGGCGTCGCGTGCTCGATCACCTGGCCGACGGTGAAGTCCTCGAAGAAGTTGCCGGGGTTGGTCTTGCTCGCCGTCTCGCTCACGAGCGGCCATTCTGCCGCCCCGAAGGCCCGCCGGTAGAGTCGGGTCGGTTCACAACACGATGCAGCAGGCGAAAGGGAGCCGATGCCGACTCTGTGCCAGACCGAGGGCCTCAACGAGGACCAGACCGAGATCCTGAAGGCCGTTCGCCAGTTCGTGAACGAGCAGATCATCCCGGTCGCCCAGGACCTCGAGCACGCCGACGAGTACCCCCAGGACATCATCGACGGCCTCAAGGAGCTCGGTGTCTTCGGTCTGACGATCCCCGAGGAGTTCGGCGGGCTCGGCGAGTCGCTGCTGACCTACGCGCTGGTCGTCGAGGAGATCGCCCGCGGCTGGATGAGCGTGTCGGGTGTCATCAACACGCACTTCATCGCGGCGTACCTCCTGATGCAGCACGGCACCCAGGAGCAGAAGGAGAAGTACCTCCCCCGCATGGCCACCGGCGAGGTCCGCGGCGCGTTCTCGATGTCCGAGCCGGGCCTCGGCTCCGACGTCTCGGCGGTCTCCACCAAGGCGACCAGGCTGGACGACGGCTCCTACTCGATCACCGGCCAGAAGATGTGGCTGACCAACGGCGCCACGTCCACGCTGGTGATGCTGCTGACCAAGACCGACGAGGGCGCGGACTCGGTCTACAAGAACATGACCACGTTCATCGTCGAGAAGGAGGCCGGGTTCGGCGAGACCGCCCAGGGCGTCATCGTCCCCGGCAAGATCGACAAGATGGGCTACAAGGGCGTCGAGACGACCGAGCTCGTCCTCGAGGACCACAAGATCGCCGCCGACCAGATCCTCGGCGGCGACCCGGGCAAGGGCTTCTTCCAGATGATGGACGGCGTCGAGGTCGGTCGCGTCAACGTCGCGGCCCGCGCGTGCGGCCTGGCCTGGCGGGGCTTCGAGCTGGGCATCGCCTACGCCCAGCAGCGCAAGACCTTCGGCAAGGTCATCGCCGACCACCAGGCGATCCTGTTCCGCCTCGCCGAGATGGCGACCAAGGTCGAGACCATCCACACGATGATGGTCCGCGCGGCCCGTCTGAAGGACACCGGCAAGCGCATGGACGTCGAGGCCGGCATGGCCAAGATGCTCGCCTCCGAGTACGCCAACGAGGTCGTCGAGGACTCCTTCCGGATCCACGGCGGCTACGGCTACTCCAAGGAGTACGAGATCGAGCGCCTCATGCGCGAGGTCAAGTTCATGCTGATCGGCGAGGGCACGTCCGACATCCAGAAGATGATCATCGGCCGCAGCCTGCTCAAGGACTACAAGCTCAAGTCTTGACGGGCCGAGCGGGCCCAGCAGCGAAGGAGGCTGGATGGTACGCCGTGTGGTGCTGCACGTCGGCACCATGAAGTCGGGCACCAGCTTCCTGCAGACCCTGCTCTTCGAGCAGAAGGCGCATCTCGCGGAGGCAGGCGTCCTCGTGCCCGGAGCGGCATGGGGTGCGCAGGCCTCCGCGGTGCGCGCGATCCTCGGACCGCCGCGCGGTCGCGGAGCCTGGGACTCGCTCACCGAGGAGATCGCCGAGCACCACGGCGACGCGGTGGTCTCGATGGAGTTCCTCGGACCGATCAACGACAAGGCCGCCGACCGCGTGCTGTCCTCGTTCAAGGGCATGGAGGTCCAGGTCGTCGTCACGGCCCGCGACCTCAACCGGACCCTGGTCTCGATGTGGCAGGAGACCATCCAGAACGGCCGCAGCTGGACCTGGGAGGAGTACCTCGCGGGTGCCCGCGAGACCGCACCGGGCGGCCGCCGCGGCAGCCAGGACAAGGTGACCGCCGGCGGCACGTTCTGGCGCCAGCAGCACCTCGCCCGGATCCTCGGCGACTGGGCCGGGCGGGTCGGCGCCGGGAACGTCACGCTCGTGACGGTCCCCCGCCCCGGCGCGGCCCCCTCCACGCTGACCGACCGCTTCGCCCGCGCCACCGGGCTGCCGCTGGACCCCCATCTCCCGGTCGCGCGCGCCAACGAGTCGCTCGGCCTCGCCTCGACGCTGGTCCTGCGCGACCTCAACGCCGGGCTCGCCGAGCGCGGGTTCGACGGCGGCGACGGCCAGGGCCTGCGCAAGCGGATGATCGCCAAGAGGTCCCTCGCCGCTCTCGCCGCCGACGAGCCCCGCCTCGGTCTCCCGGTCGAGGAGTGGGTACGCCGCCAGACCGATGCCACGATCAACCGCATCGTCGCCCTGGGCGTGGGCGTGGTCGGCGACCTCGCCGACCTCGACCCGATCGAGGTGCCCGGGGTCGGCGTCGAGGACGTCAGCACCGAGGACCGGCTGCGCGCCGCCACCGTCGCGCTCGTCGAGGCCGTCAGCCGCCACCCCGGCGTACGCGGCGACCGCGCGAAGCGGAACGAGAGCGCGTCCGAGCGACGCCGCCGGAGAGCCGAGGAGGCCTGACGTACCTCGGACGATAGCGTTGGGGCGTGAGCGTCACTCCGTCCCGCGTCTTCGTCGCCAGGCTCGTCGGCCTGCCGATCTACGACCCGCAGGGCGACCAGGTCGGCAAGGTGCGCGACATCGTCGTCACCATGCGCACCGATGCGGCGCAGCCGCGGGTGCTCGGGCTGGTCGCGGAGGTGTTCGGCCGCCGCCGGATCTTCGTGCCGATGACCCGCGTGACGAACATCGACAGCGCCCACGTCTACACCACCGGCCTGCTGAACATGCGGCGCTTCGAGCAGCGCTCCACCGAGACGCTGGTCATCGGCCAGATGCTCGACCGCACGGTGACCGTGCTGTCCTCCGGCGCGACCGGCACCGTGTACGACGTCGCGATGGAGCCCGCACGCACCCGCGACTGGGTCCTCTGCCGGGTGGCCATCCAGGAGCCGAGCAAGGGCTTCCGGCGGCGCGGGCAGACCCACGTGGTCGAGTGGAACGACGTCCGCGGCCTCAACCGTCGCGACGCGGCCCAGGGCGCGACCCACCTGGTCGCCGCGCTCAACGAGATGCGTCCCGCCGACGCGGCGAACATCCTGCACGACCTCCCGATCGAGCGCCGGGCCGCGGTCGCCGTCGCCCTCGACGACGAGCGGCTGGCCGACGTGCTCGAGGAGCTGCCCGAGGAGGACCAGGTCCAGATCCTCGAGCGCCTCGACACCGAGCGGGCGGCCGACGTCCTCGAGGAGATGTCCCCGGACGACGCCGCCGACCTCGTCTCCGAGCTGCCCCCGGCCACCCAGGAGATGCTCCTGCAGCTGATGGCGCCCGACGACGCCGAGGACGTCCGCCGCCTCATGCAGTACGTCGAGAACACCGCCGGCGCGATGATGACCTCCGAGCCGGTGATCCTCGGCCCGGACGCGACCGTCGCCGACGCGCTCGCCCACGTGCGCAACCCGGACCTCACCCCGTCGCTGGCGGCGCTCGTCTACGTCTGCCGCCCGCCGCTGGAGACGCCGACCGGTCGGCTGCTCGGCGTCGCGCACATCCAGCGGCTGCTGCGAGAGCCGCCCTCGACGCTCGTCGCGGGTGCGCTCGACGACTCGCTGGAGCCGCTGCCGCCCGAGGCGACGATCGACGACGTGGCTACCCACCTGGCGACGTACAACCTGGTGGCGGCGCCGGTCGTCGACGAGGAGGGGCGGCTGCTCGGCGCCGTGACGGTCGACGACCTGCTCGACCACCTGCTGCCGGAGAACTGGCGCGATCACGCGAAGGAGACGAGCCGTGGCTGAGTCCCGCCCCCGCGCGCGGCTCGACGTACCCCGGGAGAAGCGTCGGCAGTTCGGACAGCACGGGTTCGACTCCGATGCGTTCGGTCGCTTCGCCGAGAGCTTCGCCCGCTACATGGGCACGGGGCGCTTCCTGCTCTGGATGACCGGCTTCGTCGTTGTCTGGGTGACCCTCAACCTGGTGGGCATCTACGGCTACCGCTGGGACAAGTACCCGTTCATCCTGCTCAACCTGTTCTTCTCGACGCAGGCGTCGTACGCAGCCCCGCTGATCCTCCTCGCCCAGAACCGTCAGGAGGCGCGCGATCGGGTGGTCGCGGAGCAGGACCGGCAGGGCGACGCGCGCGCCCATGCCGACATGGAGTTCCTCGCCCGCGAGGTCGCCGCGCTGCGGATGGCGCTCGGCGAGGTGGCGACCCGCGACTACCTCCGCTCCGAGCTGCGCTCCCTCCTGGCCGAGATCGAGAAGGGTGCGACGTCTCACGCCGATGGCGAGGACCAGGCGTCCGAGGCCGCCACCTAGACTCGGACGTGTGACTACCCCGCAGCTGACCGTCGACCAGGTGATGACCGCCCTCTCCGGCGTCAACGACCCTGAGATCAAGCGCCCGATCACCGAGCTGGGGATGGTCGAGGGCGTGGACATCGACGGCGGCACGGTCACCGTCAAGACGCTGCTGACGGTCGCCGGCTGCCCGCTCAAGGACACCATCAACCGCGACGTCACCGCCGCCGTCCAGGCCCTGCCGGGCGTGACCTCGGTCCAGGTCGACCTCGGCGTGATGAGCTCCGAGCAGCGCTCCGCGCTGCACGAGACCCTGCGTGGCGGCCAGGCCGAGCGCGAGATCCCGTTCGCGCAGCCCGGCAACCTCACCAAGGTCTTCGCGATCGCCTCCGGCAAGGGCGGCGTCGGCAAGTCCTCGGTGACGGTCAACCTCGCCATCGCGCTGGCCAAGGCCGGCCGCAAGGTCGGTGTCGTCGACGCCGACATCTACGGCCACTCGGTCCCCGCGATGCTCGGCGTGGCCGACGCGCGGCCGACCCAGGTCGACGACCTGATCATGCCCGTGCCGACCTCGACGGGCGTGTCGGTGATCTCGATCGGCATGCTCAAGCCCCGCCGCGACCAGGTCGTCGCGTGGCGCGGACCGATGCTCGACCGGGCGCTGGTCCAGATGCTCGCCGACGTCTACTGGGGCGACCTCGACGTCCTCCTCCTCGACCTGCCGCCCGGCACCGGCGACATCGCGATCTCGCTCGGCCAGCACCTCCCCGGAGCCGAGGTCGTGGTCGTGACGACGCCCCAGGAGGCCGCTGCCGAGGTCGCCGAGCGCGCCGGCACGATGGCCTCGATGATGCACCAGCGCGTGGTCGGCGTCATCGAGAACATGAGCTACCTGCCCTGCCCCCACTGCACCGCCGATGGCAAGGACCACCGCCTCGACATCTTCGGCTCCGGCGGCGGCAAGCGCGTCGCCGAGACGCTGTCGTCCCGCTTCGGGTACGACGTGCCGATGCTCGGCGAGATCCCGCTGGACACCTCCCTGCGCGAGGGCGGCGACGCCGGCAAGCCGATCGTCGAGTCCGACCCGACCGCGCCCGGCGCGATCGCCCTCACCGAGATCGCCGACCGGCTCGCCGGTCGTACCCGCGGGCTGGCCGGCATGCAGCTCGGCCTCACCCCGACCAGCAAGTTCTAGCGAACAGACAGGCGGGGGCATGTTCGGCATCGGGTTCCCCGAGCTGTTGGTGATCGCGTTCGTCGCCGTGCTCGTCTTCGGCCCCGACCGGCTGCCGGGGCTCGCCAAGCAGGCCGCCCAGCTGGTCCGTCAGATCAAGCGGTTCGCCGACAACGCCCGCGACGAGCTGCGCAACGAGCTCGGCCCCGAGTACGCCGACCTGGAGCTGCGCGACCTCGACCCCCGCGAGATCGTGCGCAAGCACATCGCCGAGGCCCTCGCCGACGACGACACGGTCGCCCGCGCGGCCGCCGATCGCCTCCCGGCCGGCCAACGTCCGCCGTACGACCCTGAGGCGACGTAAGCGAGCGCAGCGAAGCGACAGGCGACCTGAGCGTTCCTCAGGGGCGCGACTGGGCGGCGGCGACGTGGTCGAACGACACGAGCACGGTACGACGCTGCTCGCCGGTGACGACCTCGCAGAAGTCCTGACCGACGCGGCGCAGGGTGCCGTCGTGGCGGGTGCCGTCGGTCAGCCAGAGCACGCACCGCTCCCCCGCCTCCGACAGCCGGCGTAGCGCCGAACCGAAGCCGATCCGCGCCAGCGGCGACCAGGCGACCTCGGGGATAGCGCGCACCGAGACGCTCTCGATCGTGTGGACGGCGGGCATCCGGACGACCCAGTCCTGGTCGCCGGTCGTGAGCAGGATCCACGCGTCGGCGACGCGCTGCAGCTCACCCTCGACCTGTCCGACGCCGGAGACAGAGACGGTGACCTCGCTGCCGACCGTCGCCATCAGCCGGCCGGCCATCGTGACCTGCTGGTACTCCGCCCGGCTCCGGTCGGCGACCTCGGCGTCGCGATCGGCGGCGTACGCCGCGCTCGCCTGCTGCTCGAGCTCGTCGAAGAGCGCGAACAGGTCCTCGTCCCATGACATCCCGCCACCATCTCAGATAGACCGGCATCCACGCCAAACTCTTGACTAGATGGTTATTCAGTCTCATCCTAATGCAAACAGACGCAAACAGAAGGTTCTCGGGATGAACGTCCACCGCCTCTCCAGCCCGCTCCTCCGGGCCCTGACCCTCTGGTCCGCCACTGCGCTGGGCCTCGTGTGCCTCGTCCGGCTCGGCGTACCCGCCGTCCTCGCCGCCGCCATGACCGCCCGCTCGGGCGACACCGCCGACTTCGCGCAGCTGCTGGTCGGGGCGTGCGCGCTGGTCGCCGTCGGCTCGGCCGGCGCGCTGCTCCTCACCACGACCGGGGTGGTCGTCGACCTCCTCACCGATCGCGCCCCGAGGACGGGCGGGCCTCTGCGCCGCCTGGTCCTGGCGGCCTGCGGTGTCGCGGTGATCGCGACGATCGGAGCGCCCGCGCACGCATCACCGCCCGGGAGCGGTCCGCAGTCGGTCATCGCCGGCCTCCCCCTGCCCGACCGCGCCTCCGGCGGCCCGGGCGGCACGGCACGAGTCGATCCGACGCTGGCCGGCGGCCACGCCCGGGTGCTCCGCGGTGACTCGCTGTGGTCGATCGCGCGACAGCGGCTCGGGCCGAGCGCGAGCGACGCGGACGTGGCGACGTACTCCCGGCGGATCTACGCGGCCAACGCCGGCCGGATCGGCCACGACCCCGACCGCATCGTCCCCGGCCAGCTGCTCCAGCTCCCTCCCGTCCGATAGGTGCGATCCCGATGTCCGTCTCCCGCATCCAGCCGCCCGAACCCACCCGAGTGGCGGTCCCGGTCGCCGAGAGCCAAGGCACCTTGGCCCTCGCGCTGCTGCCCCGCCAGGAGCCCCCGGAGCCGTCCGGCCGCGCCGGCAGCAGCAACGCCGTCGTCCTGCCGATCGACCGGCGTCTGCGCCGCACCATCGACGAGTGGACCCGACGCTACGTCCAGGCGGCCCTCGAGATCATCGGCGGGGACCGGCCCGCGGCCCAGGTCCTCCGCTGGACCTCCGACGAGGTGTACGCCGACCTGCGTCGCCGCGCCTGGCTGGTCGGCCAGGCGGGCGAGCACCAGCCGGGTCTGGCCCGCGTCCAGCCCGTGCGACCGCGGCTCCACAGCGTACACACCTGCTTCCTCAGCGACACGGCGGTCGAGTGCAGCGTCCACGTCCGCTACGGCGAGCGCGGGCGCGCCGTCGCGGCCCGGTTCGAGCGCATCCGCGAGCACTGGATCTGCACCGCCCTGGACTTTGCCTGAGCAGCGGCGTGCGAGGCACGAGCACGCCGCGTCGCGAAGGCAGGTCGAGTGGCCGCGCGGGTGAGCCAGCGAACCCGCGACCGCGGCGCCTCAGGACGCGGGGGTTCGGTCCTCGTAGCTGTAGACCATCCAGCCGTGCCCGTCGTTCGGCAGGTCGACGACGCGTACGCCGAGGGCACGCTTGGCGCCGCCGGAGGTGTAGGTCACCGTCACGTCGGCGGTGTTGGAACCGGCCTGCTGCAGCGCGACCGAGCCGATCGTGCCGCTCGGGATCCCGGACCGCACGACCCACCGGAGCCGCGTCAGGAGCTCGGGGGTGACCAGGGGCCGCACCTTGGTGAGCCAGGCCGAGTCCGTCGAGGCCCGCAGGAAGTCGCTGACGAAGCCGCGTACGACGGGCCGCCACTGTCGCTCGGCGCCCTCGGTGCCGCCGTGCCCGCCACCGACCACGGCGACGTACGGATCCCAGACGCCCTGCCGGTCGAGCCGCTCGGTCGCGGGTCGCGGCGAGCCGCCGGCGGCGACGGCGATGGTCTCCGGCGGCTGCGGCCGCTCGGTGCCGGATCCGCCGAAGGTCACCAGCAGCGCAGCCACCGCCAGCGCGAGCACGAAGACGAGCGCGCCGGTCCACACCGCGGTCTCGGACCCGCTGTGCGGGCGGAGCGCCTCGATCAGCCGGATGCGGTTGTGTCGGTCGTCGTTCATCAGCAGCGGCCGCTCTTGAGGCCGGCGTACACGCGGTCGTAGACCTCGGCCTGCCGGGTGTGGGATCCGTTGGAGGCGGCGTACGGCCGCCAGCCGGCATCGGGCTCGTCGGAGGACCAGGAGCGACCCGCGAAGACGAGGTACTTCACGCCCAGGTCCGCCGCGTGCTCCTGGAGGTAGTGCGCCGTCCGGTGGCCGAGCGACTGCGCCGACCTGGTCATGAACGACCGACCGATGGCGGCGACGGGTACGTCGAGACCGCTCATCCGGCTGCTGCCGTCGCAGTAGCGGCCGGTGCGGTCACCGACGTAGCGACGCAGCGACGGGAACGCCTTGCGCAGGCAGTCGACGGCCTTGTTCGCGGCCGCGGTGAAGATCCCGGTGCGGGTGATCCGCCGGGCCGTCGGGCAGGTCGTCAGCGAGCTCGCGTCGCACTTCTGTCCCCGGCTGAGCAGGTAGTTGACGACGAACTGGGCGTCGGCCCCCCGGTCGGCGTACTTCTCGGGGAAGACGGTGCCGAGCACGGCTCCGTCGACCTCGGGCAGGCTCATCGAGGTCCAGCTGTAGTCCTGGAGTCCCTTGACCCGCGAGTCGGAGCTGGAGGCGCCGTAGAAGGCGTCGGCGGCGAGGCTCGGGGTGGACAGCTCCTGCGTGGTCCCCCACCCGCGGGAGGGGCTCTGCTGGAAGAGGCCGACCGCGCCGTTGCGCGGCGCGAGGTTCTGAAGGTCGGACTCCGCGAGCGCCGCGGCGACGGCGTCGACCCACGCGACCTGGGGCAGCCGTGCCGCGCGGCCGCGGTCGACGATGGTGGCCGCGTTGTCCAGCTGCGCCGCCGTGAGGGTCTCCCCCGACGGCATCACGGGCGCCGCGGGCGCGCTGGTTGTCGTGGTCGTCTGCGTCGGCTCTGTGGGCTCGGTCGGCGACGTGGGCGTCGTCGTACCGGTGGTGGTCGGCGGCGAGGTGACGTCACCGCTGCCCGCGGCGCCGTTCATGTTGATCGTGCTGACCAGGGCCGGGTGGTCCGACACGATCTTCATCTGGTGGCTGGCGGCGGCGGTCGCCGGCTGCGGGAAGAAGAGGTACATCACACCGCTGTCCTTGGTGTAGCCGTACCCGTCGGCGACCATGTGCGCCTTGGTGGTCCACGGACCGTCGTTCGGGTGGGAGTTCATGTCACCGCCGACGAAGACCGGTCCGTACGCCGACAGGCGCTCGACCAGCTGGTCGAAGATCTCCATGCCCTTCTCGAACTGCTGGACCCGGGTCAGAGGCGGGTTGCCGTGCTGACGCGGGAAGCGCGTCGGGTTGGTCATCATGTGCGTCGCGACCGCCGAGACGATGGCGCCGTCGTTGCGCTGCAGGATGGTCCAGGTCGCGTAGCGGTCCCAGGTGAACGCGTGACCGTTGTGGTAGCCCTGATCGTTGTCGACGATCTTCACGCGGCCGCCGTCGAGCAGGTGCCACGACGAGGAGCGCCAGAGCACGACGTTCTCCATCGACTGCGTCGGCCCGCCGGTGCTGCGGTCCTGGACCGGGTCGCGGTAGCCGGCGTACCCCGGAGCGTCGGCCTCGAGCTGCGGGATCGTGCGCTTGTTGACCTCGTTGAGCATCATGAAGCCCGGATCGGCCGCCGCGAGCTTGTGCAGCGACGTCGACAGCCCGCCCACGCTGGTGCGGTCGGGGATGTTCGCCGCCGCGGCGGTGATCCGCCCGGAGATCGGGCCGCCGACGGGCGAGTTGATGCCGGTGGGCAGCTCGCCGAGGACCAGCCCGGTGCCGGAGCGGCCGGTGCCGGTGGTCGTGGTCTTCGCGACCGACGACCGGCGCACGACGGGCTTGGGGGCGAGCCGCGGAACCGCCGGCGCGGTCGGGCAGGCCGGGGTCGCCGTCGCAGGTACGACGGCGCGCGCAGGCGGGCGGGTCGCCGACTGAGCCGACGGGGCCACCCAGGTCGCAGCCAGTACGACGACCGCGACCGAAGCCGCGGACGCGCGGAGACCTACAACCATTGCGCTCCCGTCAGCCGTTGACCCGCGCGGTCAGACCCGTCGGGCCACCCGGCGCACCGTGGCAGCGCTTGTACTTCTTGCCCGAGCCGCACGGGCACAGCGCGTTGCGGCCGACGTTGGCGAAGTCGTCGTCGGCCGCGGCGGCGCCGGTGCGAACCTCCTGCTCGCCGGACTCGTCCGGCGCGGAGTAGGACAGCTGCTGGGGTGCGGGCGCGGGGTCGAGCCCCTTGGCACGCAGCCGGGGCGCGGCGGCACGGACGGCGGCGTCGACCTCGTCGAGGTCGAGGTCGCTCGCGTCGTGGACGTCCGCACCCGCCGGAGGCTCGGCGAAGGCGCCCTCGTGCATCGGACCGGCGTGCAGCGAGCCGTCGGCGTGGTAGTGGACCTCCTGCTCGTCCTCCACCTGGACCTCCAGGTTGAACAGGAAGCCGACCGTCTCCTCCTTGATGCCGTCCATCATCGCGTTGAACATGTCGAAGCCCTCGCGCTGGTACTCGACCAGCGGGTCGCGCTGGGAGTAGGCACGGAGGTAGATGCCCTCGCGGAGGTAGTCCATCTCGTAGAGGTGCTCGCGCCACTTGCGGTCGAGCACGGAGAGGACGACGCGACGCTCGAGCTCGCGCATGATCTCCTCGCCCACCTCGGCCTCGCGACGGTCGTACGCCGCCTGCGCGTCCTCGGTCAGCTTGGTGATGAGCTCCTGCTTGTCGAGGGCCGCCTGGCTGCCGGCCTCCTCGACGAGGTCCTGCCAGCGGACCTCGACGGGCCAGAACTGCTTGAGGTCCGACCACAGCTGGTCGAGGTCCCACTCCTCGGCGAACTCGTCGAGGCTGCCGGAGACGTAGCCGCGCACGACGTCGTCGATGAAGGTGCGGATCTGGCTCTCGAGGTCGACGCCCTCGAGCACCTCGCGACGCTCGGCGTAGATGACCTTGCGCTGGCGGTCCATGACGTCGTCGTACTTGAGGACGTTCTTGCGGGACTCGAAGTTCTGGCCCTCGACCTGGCCCTGCGCGTTCGCGATCGCGTTGGTGACACGCTTGTGCTCGATCGGGACGTCGTCGGGGATCTTCAGCATCAGCAGGATCCGGTCGACCCACTCGCCCTTGAACAGGCGCATGAGCTCGTCTTGGAGCGAGAGGTAGAAGCGGCTCTCACCCGGGTCGCCCTGACGACCGGAACGACCGCGCAGCTGGTTGTCGATGCGGCGCGACTCGTGACGCTCGGTGCCGACGACGTAGAGGCCGCCGAGCTCGCGGACCTCGTCGTGCTCCTTGGCGACCTGCTCCTTGAGCCGCTCGACGGTCGGGCCCCACTCCTCGTCGTACTGCTCGGCCGTCTCGCCATGCGGCTCGAGGCCCTTGGAGCGCAGCTCCTGGTCGGCGAGGAACTCCGTCGAGCCGCCGAGCATGATGTCGGTGCCTCGACCGGCCATGTTGGTGGCCACCGTGACGGCGCCCTTGTGACCGGCCATCGCGACGATCTTCGCCTCGTCGGCGTGGTGCTTGGCGTTGAGGACCGAGTGCGGGACGCCGCGCTTGGTCAGCTGGGCGTGGAGGTAGTCGGACTTCTCGACCGAGATGGTGCCGATCAGGACCGGCTGGCCCGTCGCATGGCGCTCGACGATGTCGTCGACGACGGCGTCGTACTTCGCCTCCTCGGTGCGGTAGACGAGGTCTGGCTGGTCCTTGCGGACCATCGGCTTGTTGGTCGGGATCGGGACCACGCCGAGCTTGTAGATCTTGTCGAACTCCGACGCCTCGGTGAGGGCGGTGCCCGTCATGCCGGAGAGCTTGTCGTACATGCGGAAGTAGTTCTGGAGCGTGACCGTCGCGAGGGTCTGGTACTCCTCGCGGACCTGGACGCCCTCCTTGGCCTCGATCGCCTGGTGCAGACCGTCGTTGTAGCGCCGTCCCGCGAGCATGCGGCCGGTGTGCTCGTCGACGATGAGCACCTCACCCTCCATGACGACGTACTCCTTGTCGTTGCGGAAGAGTTCCTTGGCCTTGATCGAGTTGTGCAGGAACGAGATCAGCGGGGTGTTCGCCGACTCGTAGAGGTTGTCGATGCCCAGGTGGTCCTCGACCCTCGTGATGCCGTCCTCGAGCACCGAGATGGTGCGCTTCTTCTCATCGACCTCGTAGTCGACGTCCTTAGTGAGTTTCGCCGCGATCTTGGCGAACTCGGCGTACCACTTGACCTCGTCCTGGGTCGGGCCGCTGATGATCAGCGGGGTCCGGGCCTCGTCGATGAGGATCGAGTCGACCTCGTCGACGATGGCGAAGTTGTGACCGCGCTGGACGCACTCCTCGATGGAGGAGGCCATGTTGTCGCGCAGGTAGTCGAAGCCGAGCTCGTTGTTGGTGCCGTAGGTGATGTCGCACTCGTACGCCGCCCGCCGCTGCTCGGGGTCGAGCTCGGGGGTGATCACGCCCGTGGTCAGGCCGAGGAAGCCGAAGACGCGGCCCATCTGCTCCGACTGGTACGTCGCCAGGTAGTCGTTCACCGTGACGACGTGGACGCCCTTGCCGCTGAGCGCGTTGAGGTAGGCCGGCAGCGTCGCGACCAGGGTCTTGCCCTCACCGGTCTTCATCTCGGCGATGTTGCCGAGGTGCAGCGCGGCGCCGCCCATCACCTGGACGTCGAAGTGGCGCATGCCCAGCACCCGCTTGGCCGCCTCGCGAACCGTCGCGAAGGCCTCGGGCAGCAGGTCGTCGAGGGTCTCGCCGTCCTCGAACCGCAACTTGTACTGCTCGGTCATCCCCTGCAGCTCCTCGTCGGACATCTCGACGAAGTCGTCCTCGATCGCGTTGACGACCTTGGCGATGCCTTCGAGCTGGCGGAGGACCTTGCCCTCGCCGATGCGCAGGAGTTTGTCGATGATCACAGGCACGGCGGCAAGACTACCCAGCCTCCGTGACAGGAGTGATTCCTCGTGGGGATTCGCTACCGGGAAGTTCCCTCGGCGTCGTACGCCGCCCAGGCGGCCGCCCTCTCGTCCTCGATCCGGCGGCCCAGGAAGTAGGCGCAGCCCCAGAGCAGCGCGAAGAGCGCGCCGAGGAACCACATCAGCGAGGCGAGCACCCCGAGCGCGATCGCGCCGACCTGCAGGGCCCACCCCAGCCAGTAGCCCCACTCCTTGCGCAGGAGGCCCGCGACGAGCAGGCACGCGACCGCCAGGCCGAGCCCGAACGAGAGCGCCGTGCCCTTCGAGACGTGGCCGAGGGTGATCATGATCGGGGTCGAGAGACCGAGGACGATCGCCTCGAGGGTCAGCACGGCCGCGCACATCCCGCGGCGCGGCGACTTGGTGCGCTCGGGGTCGACCGGGGTCTCGTGCTCGCTCACTTGCGGCCTCCCAGCAGGTTGCGGGCCTCGCCCACGGTGACGACCGAGCCGGTGACCAGCACGGCGCCGGAGCTCAGCGCGTCGCTGCCGTCGCTCTCGGCGAGGGCCGCGGCGGCGTCGATCGCATCGGCCAGGCGAGGTACGACGCTCACCCGGTCCTCGCCGAAGACCTCGCGGGCCGTCTCGGCCAGCTGCTCGGCGCGCATCGCCCGAGCGGTGGAGCTCTGGGTGACGACAATGCTGGACAGCGCCGGCTCGAGCGCCGACAACAGGCCCTCGGCGTCCTTGTCGGCCATCACGCCGACCACGCCCACGACGGGATCGAAGTTGAAGGAGTCGTCGAGGGCGGCGGCGAGCGCCTCGGCACCGGCCGGGTTGTGGGCCGCGTCGAGCACGATCGTCGGGCTTCGTCGTACGACCTCGAGGCGGCCGGGCGAGGTGGCCTCGGTGAACGCCTTGCCGACGACGTCGCCGCCGAGGGGCTCGTCACCGCCGACGAAGGCCTCGACCGCGGCGAGCGCGACGGCGGCGTTCTGGGCCTGGTGGGCGCCGTAGAGCGGCAGGAAGACCTCGTCGTACCCGCCGCGGAGGCCGCGCAGGCCGACCACCTGGCCGCCGACGGCCGGGGTCCGCGAGACGACGCCGAAGTCGACGCCCTCGACCACGATCCGCGCACCGACCTCGACGGCGCGCTGCGTCAGGACGGCCATGACCTCCGGCGTCTGCTGCGCGACCACGACGGCCGCACCGGCCTTGATGATCCCCGACTTCTCCAGCGCGATCTCCTCGGGCGTGCCGCCGAGGTAGTTGGCGTGGTCCATCGCGATCGGGGTGATCACGGCGACGTCGGCGTCGATGACGTTGGTGGCGTCCCAGGAGCCGCCCATCCCCACCTCGACGACCGCCACGTCCACGGGCGCGTCGGCGAAGGCGGCGTACGCCATGCCCACGATCGCCTCGAAGAAGCTCAGCGGGTGGCTCTCCTGCTCGTCGACCATGTGGGTGTACGGCGCCACGTCGTTGAACGCGCGCACGAACGCCTCGTCGTCCAGCGGCTCGCCGTCGACCGAGATCCGCTCGCTCATCCGCTCGACGTGCGGGCTGGTGAACCGGCCCGTGCGCAGGTCGAGGGCCCGCAGCAGGCCGTCGATCATCCGCGACGTCGAGGTCTTGCCGTTGGTGCCGGTCAGGTGGATCGAGCGGTAGGCCCGCTGCGGGTCGCCCAGCAGCTCCACGAACGCCCGGATGCGGTCGAGCGACGGCTCCAGCCTGGTCTCGGGCCAGCGGGACAGCAGCGCGTCCTCGGCCTCCTCGAAGGTCTCGGCCGGGCGGGCCACAGCGTCATTCATAGCGAGCCGAGTCTACGGAGCGGCCCGGGAAGGTGCGGAATTGCTGCCTTCCCCCGCCGACCAGCCGGCCACGTCCCGCGCAGGGGCGTAGTCGTGCCACGGGTCCTGCAGGAACTCCCGCCACTGCGGGTCGTGGCCGCGGCGCTTGAGCCGGAAGTACGCCGTACCACGGATCCGGTCGGCGGAGTTGCCGCCGATGTTGTGACCCAGCAGGTGATGCGCCAGCAGCAGGTCACCGGGCCGCCCGCGGACCTGCTCCGGCTCCGGCAACGGGACCGGCGGGTAGCCGCCGGCGGTGAAGAACGCCTCAGGCCCGTGCTCGCGGAAGTAGTCGGCGTGCGTGACGTGGGTGCCGGGCCAGACCCAGAGGTTGCCCGCGTCGAGGTCGTGCTGGTCGGACAGCAGCACGCCCGCCAGCAGCGTGAAGGTGCCCGGTCGGCCGTCCGGCTCCGGCGGGAACCCGTCGATGTGAGGCAGGCCCGGGCGGTGCGGATAGGGAGGGATCGTCAGCGCCACCTGCACCTGACGCGGCACCTCGAGCGCCCCCTCGCCCACGAGCGACTCCGCGCAGGCCCAGGCCGGACTCCCGATCAGCAGCTCCAGCAGATCGGGCACCCGGTCTGCCGGCGGGAAGTAGAAGTGCGGCCCGCGGACCTCGTCACCAGGAGGCTCACGCTCGACGATCGCATCGATCGTCGCCGACGCCCGCGCCACCAGGTCACCCTTCACGGCCCGAGGAACGACGACGAACCCTCGCTCGGCGAACTCCCGCAGCTGGTCGTGATCGAGCACGTCCGGCACCGTAGGCCGCCCGCGGCCGTTGTCGCGACCAGTTTTCGGACCGGATGGCGGACGTTGGCCGAGCCTGTCGGGGCTCAGGTGCGGCGGTGGAATCTGAGGTCGCCGGATGCGAGGCGTTGGGTCTGGCAGTGATTGTCGTGGGCGCGGTGGCGATGGTGGTTGCAGTGCAGTACGCCGCATGAGAGCCAGAGTCACCAACGATCAGTTGCTCCGCGGCGGCAAGACGCGCGTTCGATCAACAACAAATCGGATTTCGACGGGCCCCTCCGCAAGACTTCCTCGCGGATCACAGGACCCGGCGGCGGGGGCGCGCAATCTATTTCCACGCTTCGCGACCTCGCTCCGGTTGCACCTGGCGTGACTCGGACCGAGGATGATCAGCCCGCTCGGGTCGTGGCTCAGGTCCCACGGCGTGCCCGGGATGATCTGCCTTGTGGGCATGAGGCAGACCGGCTCGCTGCACCACCCGGCACCAGAATCGACAACCCGCCGCCACAAGCGACGGGCCCGGTCGAACTCGAGGCCGTAGGACCGCAAGGTACTTCGCGCGCTTGGCTTCGGGAGACGTGCGCTGGCGCGGTGGCTTCGCCATTCCGGGGACACCTCCCGCGTCACGGTTCTAGCGTGCGAACTATGGCGACGAACAAGCACATGAAGTGCCCGCACTGCGAGGCAGTCGGGTACATCACCACGAAACAGGTCAAGACGAAGCAGGGCATCAGTGGCGGGAAGGCGACGGCGGCCGTCATGACGATGGGCGTCTCGATGCTCGGCACCGGCCTGTCTCGCAAGCAGACGGTTACGCAGTGCAAGTGCGGCAGGTGCGGGATGACCTGGCACGTGGCCTAGCTGGCCCAGCGGGTCACTCGCTACCCAGCACCTCGGCGACAGCGGCACGGAATGCGTCCAGTGCCGTCTTGCGTGCCTGGTCCAGCGCGTCCGGGTACGACGACTCGGCCTTGACGCTGACCTTGCACGAGGTCGCCGTCGGGGAAGTGCCTGGTGAGGGTGACGCGGGCCATGGTCACCTCCGACCTTTGCGGTATTGCTTGACATTACCCGGGTAATGCACGACAATACTTACGTGAGACTGCAGTTCACGCGCAGCAGTCGCCGGCACAAGATCGGCCGCGCACATGCTGAGCACGTGATCGGCAGCGTCATCGGAATCCAGGGCGGTCCGAACGACCGAGGCGAGACCACGGTTGAGTGGATCGGCCTGGACAACCGCGGCGTCGAGCTTGAGATCGGGGCGGTGGTCGTCGACGGCGGCGAGACGCTGCTGATCCTGCACGTCATGCCCACTGCACTCAGGAGGAAGTGATCCCATGAAGATCAAGATCCAGGACCCGGCCGGGGTCGTTACCGAGCACGATGCCAGCGTTGACGACGTCGACCTTGACGAGACCGTCATCGTTGACCGGGACGGCCGGCGCATCACCGAGGCGGATGCCGTGGAGCGGAGCGAGGAGCTGCTCGCGAAGTCCCGCGGCGGTCGGCCGTCGATGTCGAAGTCGGGCCGCTCGCCACAAATCGGGGTGCGACTGCCGGTCGGTCTCGACGCTCGTCTGCGAGAGCGGGCGGCTCGTGAGCACAAGCGACCCTCGGAGATCGTCCGAGAGGCACTCGAGCAGTACGTGTGAGACGACGAGAGACCCGGCCGTTTGGCTCTGTGCTGGATCGCTGCTGTCGGTCTGTAGCCCACGGCGGGCGCGAGGAGCCAGTCACCAGGGTCGCGACACGCTCGACCACCCTGGGCCAGGACGCGACCACCCGCCGGCCGGCGACGGCCCGCGACGCATCGCCAACCTGTCGCCGTCGCCGTCTGTCGCCCCGACCGAAGTGGCGCGCGAGCGAGGATGCTCGTCGAGCGGTCGCCTTTCAGCCGAGCCGGTCGAGCTCCTCCTCGACGACGGCGGGGTCGAGCTTCACGAACACCGGGCTCGGCTTCGCGACGGGGCGACCGACCTCGACCGGCCGGCGCTTCCACTCGGGGAAGTCGGAGTACTCACCGGTGATGATGGGGTAGGACCGCGCGGCGTCGTCGAGGTCAGCGACCTCCTCGACCGTCGGCATCGGCGCGATCTCGCCGCTGCCACCCATCGCGACGTCCACCGCGTTCGCCGAGAACGGCAGGAACGGGCTGAGCACGAGGTTGAGGTCGGACACGCACTGCGCCATGACGTTCAGCACCGTGCCGAGGCGCTCGCGCTGGTCCTCGCGCTTGAGCTTCCAGGGCTCGAGCTCGGAGACGTAGCGGTTGACCTCGCCGACCGCCTTCATCGCCTCGGCGATCGCGGCCTTCTGCCGGTGCTGGCCGATAAGCGCACCGACGGTGTCGAAGGCGGCCTCGGTGGCGGCGAGCACGGCGGCGTCCTCGGGCTGCAGCGCGCCGGCGGCCGGGATCTCGCCGAAGTTCTTCGCGATCAGGTTGGCGGTGCGGTTGACCAGGTTGCCCCAGCCCGCCACCAGCTCGTCGTTGGTACGACGTACGAACTCCGCCCACGTGAAGTCGGCGTCCTGGCTCTCGGGTCCGGCGGCGGCCACGAAGTAGCGGAAGGCATCAGGCTGGTAGCGGCTGAGCAGGTCGCGGACGTAGATGACGACCTTCTTGGAGGAGGAGAACTTCCGCCCCTCCATGGTCAGGAACTCCGAGCTGACCACCTCGGTGGGCAGGTTGAGCTCGCCCAGATCGCGCGGCTGTCCGCCGCGCGACCCCTTGCCGGCGTACGCCAGCAGCTCGGCGGGCCAGATCTGCGCGTGGAAGGTGATGTTGTCCTTGCCCATGAAGTAGTAGGACAGCGCCTCCGGGTCGTTCCACCACTCGCGCCAGCGGTCGGGCTCGCCGAGACGGCGCGCCCACTCGATCGACGCCGAGAGGTAGCCGACGACCGCGTCGAACCAGACGTAGAGCTTCTTGGTGCGCTCGTCGCGCCATCCTTCGAGCGGGATGGTGATGCCCCAGTCGATGTCACGGGTCATGGCGCGCGGCCGGATCTCGTCGAGGATGTTCTTGGAGAAGCGGATGACGTTCGGCCGCCACAGCCCGGACGCCTCGCGCTCGTCGAGCCACTCCCGCAGGGCCTCGGCGAGGGCCGGAAGGTCCAGGAAGAAGTGCTGGGTCTCCACGAACTCCGGCGTCTCGCCGTTGATCCGCGAGCGCGGCTCCTCGAGGTCCTGCGGGTCCAGCTGCTTGCCGCAGCTGTCGCACTGGTCGCCCCGCGCGCCGTCGTACCCGCAGTTGGGACAGATGCCCTCGATGTAGCGGTCGGGCAGCGTGCGGCCGGTCGACGGCGAGATGGCGCCGTACGTCGTCTCCTCGAGGAAGTAGCCGTTCTCGTAGACCCCCAGGAACAGCTCCTGTACGACGGACTCGTGGTTGCGCGTCGTGGTGCGCGTGTAGAGGTCGTAGCTGATGCCGAGCGAGACGAGGTCCTCGACGATCAGGCGGTGGTTCTTGTCGGCCAGCTCCTGCGGGGTCATCCCCGCCTCGTCCGCGGCGATCAGGATCGGGGTGCCGTGCTCGTCGGAGCCGGACACCATCAGGACCTCGTCACCGGCCATCCGCGAGTAGCGGCTGAACACGTCCGACGGGACCCCGAACCCCGCGACGTGGCCGATGTGACGGGGACCGTTGGCGTACGGCCAGGCGACGGCGGACAGCACACGATTCATGCCGCAATCCTAGGGATGGCCGTCGCCGACCGACGAGTCAGGCGAGATCCCTCACTTGACCGTGCCCATCCGGTGGGCCGTGTGCCCGCGGATGGTGTTCAGGTGCGCGTAGAGGTGCTGACCCGGGCAGTCGGTGTCGTTGGTGTTGCGGTGACCGTCGATCACCGGCAGGTGCGCGCGCTCGCCCGCCCGGAACTTGTCGCTGCCCGTGGACGTCACCCAGATCATGCCCTTGGGGTTGCGGTCCCAGTGCGACAGCTTCCACGCGGCCACCCGCGCGATCGCGCGGTGGATCTTGTCGTTGGACTGAGCCGTCTGGTAGTTGCCGATCGCGCAGACGCCGACCGAGGTGTTGTTGAAGCCGAGCGTGTGCGCGCCGCGCGCCATCTTGCCGACGCTGCCGGTGCGGCCCGTCCAGATCCGGCCGAACTTGTCGACCAGGAAGTTGTAGGCGATGTCGGCCCAGCCCAGCGTCTGCGTGTGGTAGCGGTAGATCGCGCGCAGCATGGCCGGCACGTCGTCCCACGTGTAGTCGTTGGCGTTGTCGCTGTGGTGCACGTGGATCTGCTTCACCGTGCTGACCCGGTGGATCGGACCGTTCATGAACTTCGGGTTCGGGTGCCAGTCCTTGCGCCCGAACAACGGCGGCACGGGCAGCTGCTTCTTGCCGGTGTCGGTCGTCTTCGGCGTCGCCGCGCGGCCCTTGAAGCTCGGCACCTTCGGCGTCGGGGTCTCGCCCGGATCGATCAGCGACAGCACCGGCGCGGTCTGGGATCCGTCGATCTCCACCTGTACGGCGTCGCTGCGACCGACCCAGGCCAGCGCGGTGCCGTGCGGGGTGGCCGCCGCCTCCTCGGTGTTGCGGTCGGGCAGGTCGTGCAGGGGCTTGAGGGTGCGCCACTCGGTCCAGCCGCCGTGCACGTGGCGGGTGCGGACCCGTACCTTGCCCTTGCCGCTCGCCCACGTGACGCCGAGCGCGGAGAACTCGCTGGTGCCCATCACGGCCGACCGAACGGGCCCGTTGGTCATCGCCCGCCCGGTCGGGTGGCCGATCGGGACGTCGAGGGCCGAGGTGATGCCGTCGCTGTCGGGACGCAGCGTCAGCCGCCCCGCCGCGCGGCCGGGCGCGCCGAAGGCGAGGTTGCCCAGGTCCGGGACGAGAGCGATCGACGGGGCCGCCGCGGCGACGGCGGCGAGACCGAGGACCCGACGGCGGCCCATCTGCGGGGTCGGCATCGGGGAGCGCGGGGAAGGACGATCCGAGATGTTCACGGTCATCGATCTTCGGCCATGGAGCACCGCCCTTTGCGGACCTCAACGAGTCGCGCGTGTCACTTCCGTCCCAGGAATCACAAGGGGCTAGGAGAAGTCGAGGTCGCCGGTGCGGCTGCGCTTGAGCTCGTAGAAGTAGGGGAACGCCGCGACGGCGACGCACCCGTCCCAGAGCCGGCCGGCGTCTTCGCCACGCGGGATCTTGCTCAGCACCGGCCCGAAGAACGCCGACCCGTTGATGTGGATGGTCGGGGTCCCGACGTCGTCGCCGACCGCGTCCATTCCCTCGTGGTGCGACGTGGCGACCGCCTCGTCGAGCGAGGTGTCGTCCATCGCGTCGGCCAGGGAGGTGGGCAGGCCGGCCTCGGTAAGCGCCTCCTCGAGCACCTCTCGGGTGAAGTCCTGCTTGCCGAGGTGACGACGGGTGCCGAGGGCCGTGTAGAGGGGTGCGAGCGCGGCGTTGCCGTGCTGTTGCTCGGCGGCGATGCACACGCGCACCGGGCCCCACGCGGTCTTGAGCATCTCCCGGTAGGAGTCGGGGATGTCCTTGTCCTTGTTGAGGTACGCAAGGCTCATCACGTGCCAGACGACCTCGATGTCGCGCACCTTCTCGACCTCGAGGATCCAGCGCGAGGTGATCCAGGCGAACGGGCACAGCGGGTCGAACCAGAAGTCGGCGCGATCCTTCTCGCCGCTGCGGGCGGGGGCTTCGGTCATGCCGCCAGCATGCCAGTCGGGCGGTGGGTCCACCCACCGCCCGACCGGACGCAGTCCCCTCCCGGGCTCAGCGGACGGTCACGCCGCCGGTCCGACTGGACGGCAGGGTGGTCGCGGTTCGGCCGTAGTAGACCCGCACCGGGTAGTGACCCGCGCGGAGCCCGGTGACCTCGACCTTCGCCGAGCCGTTGACCAGCTGCACCGCGCGGCGCACCCTGCCGATGCGGACGAGCACCTTGCCCGACACCGTGCGGACGTCGGCCGAGTGCACGTGGAGGTGGATCACCGCGCCACCCTTGACGCCGACCGACTTGAGCAGGACATGGGTCGGCGTACGGATGTATCCGGGGGTGGCCGCGTGGCCGCTGGCCGGCAGCCACTGCGGCTGGGCCAGCGAGACGTTCACTGCCACGTGGTGGCCGAGGTCCGCCGCCTGCAGCTGGTACGACGCCCCGGTGGCACCCGGGATCTTCTGCCCGTCCCGCGTCCACTGGTACGACGGCGTCGCGCTGGCCGGCGTGAAGGCGCCGCTGGCGTTCAGGACGCTGCCGGGCTCCATCGTCCCGGACACCGTGTAGGGCGTGCTCACCTCGATCTGGCCGGCGGCGACGTCGACCGTCGTCTGCGACGTGCGCGTCGCGGTCTTGAAGCCCGCGGCCCGGGCGTGGGCGATCAGCGTGATCGTGTCGCCGACCATGCCGCTGGTCAGCGGCAGCGTCTGGGTGGTCGCGCCGGAGATCGCCTGGCCGTTGTCGAGCCAGGTGTAGGTGTAGGAGGCCGGGTCCGGCGTCCAGCTGCCGGGCGACGCCGTCAGCTGGTCGTCGACGATCGGCGTACCGCTGACGGTGGGGAGCGTGCCGTTGGTGAAGGTCCCCCGCACGACCGCGGCGGTCGCGTCGGCGCTCGTGCTCACCGACGTCGACTTCGGGTGCGAGCCCGTGACCGTGAGTCCGATCGTCCTGTTCAGCTGGGCGGCGGTCACCGTGAAGGTCGAGCTGGTGGCACCCGCGATCGGGGCACCCTTGGCGGTCCACTGGTAGGCGTAGTGGCTCGGCTTGCCCGACCAGGTGCCGACGTGGCCCGTCAGCTGCTGGCCGACCTTGGCGGTGCCGTCGATGAACGGCTTGACCTGGTTGGCGAGGACCGGCCCGGCGGACTTGTCCTTGAAGTGGATGAAGCCGCTCGGCCAGAAGCCGCCCGTCTTGGTGAGCCGCTGCCAGTGGAAGGTGCCGCCCCACGAGTCCTCGGAGATGACGATCTCGGAGGGGGACACGACCTTCTCGACGTACGCGACGTGGCCGGCGGAGCCGACGTGGTGGTACGCGTCGAACCACGCGACCGCCCCGACGGCAGGCGTCTGGTCGGTGATCCCGGCCTCCGCGTGACCCCAGTTCGCGGCGTTGCCGTCGCCGTTCCACGGGCGGGCGGTCGGCATGCCGGCCTGGATCATCCGGTAGGCCACGTAGTTGACGCAGTTGTGGCCCGGGTACATCCGCCAGTACGACTTGCCGTTCACCCTGCCGTACCCGCTGTCGGAGTAGCCCGCAGCGTTGCACCCGTCGTAGCCGGTGCAGAGGTAGGTCGAGCCCGAGGTCTCGCGCAGGTGCAGGAGCCTCGCGCCCCCGCCTCCCACCACGAGCAGGGTCGCGAACATGACGCCGGCGATCACTGAGGACCACCAGCGAACGGTCATGGCTCCGCTTCGCATGGCGTCTACCTAAAGCCACATTCGTCCCAAAGCGCAACAAAAATCCCAAAAAACTCACGGATCACTGGCGTGTCGCGTTGACTTTTCAGAATTACATCTTTGTAGTTCCGCGACCGTTGTGGCGTAGGTCTCCCCGCTGCTCCCCCATCGGCCGCGCGGTGCGAGGATCAAGGACATGCCTGGAACCAACCTGACGCGCGACGAGGCCACCGCCCGCTCCGCGCTGATCGACGTCACGTCCTACGCCGTCGAGCTCGACCTCACCCAGGCCGAGGCCGACGGCGTCACCACCTTCGGGTCCACCACCACGATCGCGTTCGCCTGCCGCGAGCCCGGCGGCGACACGTTCGCCGACCTCGTCGGCGCGACGGTCCACGAGGTGACCCTCAACGGCGCCGCCCTCGACCCCGCCGAGGTGTACGCCGACAACCGGATCGCGCTGCCCGGCCTGGCCGCCGACAACGTGCTGGTCGTCCGCGCCGACTGCACCTACTCCCACACCGGCGAGGGCCTCCACCACTTCGTCGACCCCGCCGACGACCGCGTGTACCTCTACTCGCAGTTCGAGGTGCCCGACTCCCGCCGCGTCTTCACCGCCTTCGAGCAGCCCGACCTCAAGGCCCCGTTCACCTTCACCGTGCACGCGCCCGCGCACTGGCTGGTCGTGTCCAACGCCCCGGCGCCCGAGCCGGTCCCGATGGACTCGACCACCCAGCAGGGCATGGCGACCTGGTCCTTCCCCGAGACGAAGCCGCTCGCGAGCTACGTCACCGCGATCGTGGCCGGCCCCTACCACGCGGTGCACGACGCCTACGAGGGGCCGAACGGCACCATCCCGCTCGGTCACTACGCCCGCCAGTCGCTGAAGGCGGAGCTCGACCGTGACCGCGAGGAGATCGTCACCCTCACCCAGCAGGGCTTCGAGTTCTTCGAGGGCGCCTTCGGCGTCCCCTACCCCTTCGAGAAGTACGACCAGCTCTACGTGCCGGAGTTCAACGCCGGCGCCATGGAGAACGCCGGCGCGATCACGCTGCGCGACGAGTACCTCCCGCGCTCACGGCAGCCGCGGTCCTTCTACGAGTTCCGCGCGTCGGTGATCCTGCACGAGATGGCGCACATGTGGTTCGGCGACCTCGTGACCATGAAGTGGTGGGACGACCTGTGGCTCAACGAGTCGTTCGCCGAGTGGGCCTGCTACCACGCCGAGGCCGAGGCGACGTCGTACACCGACTCCTGGACGGGCTTCACCAACGCCCGCAAGCAGACCGGCTACCGTGCCGACGCGCTGCCGAGCACGCACCCGATCGCCACCGACATGGTCGACCTGCACGCGGTCGAGGTGAACTTCGACATGATCACCTACGCCAAGGGCGCGTCGGTGCTCAAGCAGCTGGTCGCCTGGGTCGGCCTGGAGCCGTTCCTCAAGGGCCTCGGGCAGTACTTCACCGACCACTCCTACTCCAACACGACCTTCGCCGACCTGCTGTCCGCCCTCGAGACGGCCTCGGGCCGCGACCTGGCCAGCTGGGCCCAGGAGTGGCTGCAGACCGCCGGCACCAACACGCTGGCGCCGGACTTCGAGGTCGCCGCCGACCCCTCGACTGGCTCGGGACAGGCGGCGTACACCTCGTTCGCGGTCGTCCAGACCGCGCCGGAGGGCCACCCGACGCTGCGCCGCCACCGCCTCGGGATCGGCTGCTACGACAAGGGCGAGGACGGCCGGCTGACCCGGTCGTCGTACGTCGAGGTGGACGTGGCCGGCGAGCGCACCGAGATCAGCGAGCTGGTCGGCGCCCGGCAGCCCGACCTCCTGCTGCTCAACGACAGCGACCTCGCCTTCGCCAAGATCCGTCTCGACGAGCGCTCGCTCGCGACCGCGATCGCGGATCTCTCCGCGATCGAGGACTCACTCGCGCGGGCGCTGGTCTGGGGCGCGGCGTGGGACATGACCCGCGACGCCGAGATGTCCGCGACCGGCTTCGTCGAGCTCGTGCTGGGCAACATCGGCTCCGAGACCGACTCGTGGGGCCTGAGCCGCATCCCGACGTACGCCGCGCAGGCGGTGACCGTCTACAGCGACCCCGCCCACCGCGACGAGCTCCGCGGCCGCTGGGAGGCCGGCCTGAAGGACCTGCTCACCGCCGCGGAGCCCGGCTCGGACCACCAGCTGACCTTCGCGCAGGCCTACGCCGGAGCGGCCCGCTCGGACGCCGCCGTCGCCGACCTGGAGGGGCTCCTCGACGGCTCCGTCGTGATCGACGGGCTCGCCGTGGACCAGGACCTCCGGTGGCTCCTGCTCGCCAACCTGGCGCGGGTCGGCCGGACCGACGACGCCCGTATCGACACCGAGCTCGCCGAGGACAACACGATCACCGGTCGCGAGAAGGCCGCTGCGGCACGCGCCGCGCAGCCCACCGCCGAGGCCAAGGCGCGCGCGTGGGAGCAGGCCATGATCGACCCGTCGGTGCCGAACGAGACCCACCGCAGCGTGGTCCTGTCGTTCTGGCGCGACGGCCAGGAGGAGGTCCTCGCGCCGTACGTCGAGCGCTACCTCGCCGACGTCGCGGCCACCTGGGAGCGCCTCGGCTCCCACAAGGCCACGGTGGCGCTGACCGGTGCGTTCCCCCGCCTGATCGCCACCGACGACACGCTCGCGAAGGTCGACGCCTGGCTCGCCGCCAACGCCGAGACGGTCAACCCGGGAGCGGTCCGCTACGTGCGCGAGGGCCGCGACGACGTCGCCCGTTCGCTGGCGGCGCAGGCCCGCGACACGGGGCGCTGAGCCCTCGGCCTGTGGCAGGGGACGGTTTGCCCCCTGCCACAGGTTGACGTAATATCAACTGAATGATCCGTTCGATTGAGCAGTCCGACCACGACCAGATCCTCGACCTCAACCAGAACGCCCTCGACGCCGTGGGGTCCCTCGACAACGAGGACCTCTCGCTGCTGGTGAAGAAGGCCGACCAGGCCATCGTCGTCGACACGGACGGTGACGTCGCCGGCTTCGTGATCACCCTGCCGCAGGACGCGGACTACGACTCCTCGCGCTTCCGCTGGTTCGCGGACCGGTACGACGAGTTCGTCTACCTCGACCGCGTGATCGTCTCCCCCGACCACCGTCGCGAGGGCGTCGGCTCGAAGCTGTACGACGAGCTGCCCGAGGACGTGCCCGTCGCGCTCGAGGTGTACGAGCACAACGACACCTCGCTGAAGTTCCACCGGTCGCTGGGCTTCCGCCGCGTCGGCGAGCTCGAGCACAACGGCACCGTCAACGTGATGATGCTGCGCCCCGCGAGCTGAGCGCGCACGCGACGATCCCCGGTGGCGGTCTCACGACCGCTGCCGGGGATCGGTGCGTTGTGGGGGCCGAACAGGCCGTCAGACGGCGCGTGCCTCGCGGCCGAGGCGCTCCACGCCCCCGACGAGGCCGCCGGCGAGGTCGCCCGCCCCGAACGCCTCGGTCATCTCCCGCACGATCGACGCGGCCTTCTCGTCGGTGAGGGTCGCGCGCACGCGGCCACCCGTGACGATCTCGAGGGCGCGACGGTCGGGGTCGACCAGGACCAGGATGCTGCGCGACGGGAGCACCAGGGTGTTGTGCAGACTCGTCGCGAAGTCGCGGATGCTCCCCTCGGCGGCACCGAGGTAGATCGAGATCTCCGCTCGGCACGACTGCTCGGCCGAGCGGATGGCGGCGTCGAGCCGCGCCTGCTCGGACTGCGTCAGCAGCTGGTGGGCCATGGCACGGTCACCAGGTGCCGCCGGCGCCGCCGGCAGCGGAGCCCTCGCTGTCCGGGTCGGCGAGCTCGCCGGCGGACTTGCGCGGGCCGCCGAGCCACTGGCCCTCGGGCTCCTCGTCGCCCTTCTTCGGCAAGATCGCCTCGCCGCGGGCCAGCGCCGGGCCGAGGATCATCGCGCTGACGACCAGCAGGACCAGGATCGGGATGCCGACGAACAGCAGGATCGCCTGGAGGTCGTTGACCTGCGGCTTGGTCTCCCAGCCGCCGCCCGGGATCGGGGTGTCTGCCGAGGCGGCGCCACCGGCGAGAGCAAGGGCGGTCCCGAAGAGGGTCGCGAGCGTGAGAACAGCAGCGGAGCGGCGTACGACGGTCCTGATCACGCCCAAAGAGTATCGGCTCGTGCCCAGTGAGGCTCACCACCCCGCTTGGGAAGCGGGGGCCCGGCCTGTTCACTAAGGGGATGCAGTTCCTACCGCTCACCTCACCGTGCGTCGGCGGACAGCTCATCTGCGACCTCAGCTACCGCACCACCGGCAGCAGCGAGTTCGCGAAGTGGTCGAACGTCGTCATCGGCAAGCCGCTGGCGATCATCGGCCTGGTCCTCCTCGGCGCAGTCATCCGCTGGATCCTCCACCGCGCCGTGTCGCGCATCGCGCACCGCGCCGAGAAGGGCGTGCTGCCCGACCGCGGGGACAGCCTCATCGCCGCGCGCCGCAAGCAGCGGGCCGCCACGATGGAGGGGGTGCTGAACAGCGTCATCACGCTGGTGATCATCGCGGTGATCGGCACCATGGTGCTCAGCGAGCTCGGCGTGAACATCGCCCCGATCATCGCCAGCGCCGGCATCATCGGCATCGCGCTCGGCTTCGGCGCCCAGTCGATGGTCAAGGACTTCCTCTCCGGCATCTTCCTGTTCATCGAGGACCAGTACGGCGTCGGCGACGTCGTCGACGTCGGCGAGGCGAGCGGCATCGTCGAGGCGGTCACGCTCCGCATGACCCGTCTGCGCGACACGAACGGCACGGTCTGGTACGTCCCGAACGGCGCGATCCTGCGCGTGGGCAACATGAGCCAGAACTGGTCCCGCGCGGTGGTCGACGTCCAGGTCGGCCCCGACGCCGACCTGGTCCAGGCCCAGAAGATCCTCCGCGAGGTCGCCCACGACATGTGGGAGGACGACGACTACAAGGGCATCATCATCGAGGAGCCCGAGGTCACCGGCGTGGAGACCATGGACATGGACGCGATCACCGTGCGCGTCATGGCCAAGACCGCGCCGCTGCGCCAGTGGGCGGTCGCCCGGACGCTGCGGCAGCGGATCAAGGCCCGCCTCGACTACGAGGGCATCTCGATGCCGTTCACCCAGCGCGTGGTCTGGCGCCGTGGGGAGGAGTACCCCGACGACATCGAGAGCTCCGGCGCCGCCGCCGGCCAGCCCGCCGACGGCCCCGCCGACAGCCCCGCCGACCACCCCGCCGACCACCCCGCCGAGACGCCGTCTGCCGCAGGCGAGGGATGATGGCGGGGTGAGCCAGACCAGCTTCTACGACGAGATCGGCGGGCTGGAGACCTTCCGCCGGATCGTCGCGAAGTTCTACGAGGGCGTCGCCCAGGACGAGGTCCTGCGCCCGATGTACCCCGAGGAGGACCTCGGGCCCGCCGAGCAGCGATTCCTGCTGTTCCTGGTCCAGTACTGGGGCGGGCCGACGACGTACTCCGAGACGCGCGGGCACCCGCGGCTTCGGATGCGGCACGCGCCGTTCACCATCGACACGGCCGCTCGCGACCGCTGGCTCACCCACTTCCGGGCGGCGCTCGACTCGGTCGGGCTGACCCCCGAGCAGGACGCCACCTTCTGGGACTACGTCACCCACGCGGCGACGTTCATGGTCAACTCGGCCGGCTGAGGAGCGCCGTCACGACCGGCCCGAGAATAAATTCTCGGGACCGCTGTAACAACGGGTACGGGTGGCGACAAGTACCTAACGAGTACGTCCCTATGACCGGGCCCGACCCCACATCGGGCCCGGTCCTCACTCTGAGGAACAGATGGTCAGGCACACGCGTCAGCCGGGGTTGCGGGTCGATGTCCCGACCCTCGAGCCTGACTCCGTGATGCTGGAGCGACTGTCGGCGCTCAGCGCCGCGTCGACGCCGTCTGCAGGGAGGTCTCGGTCGGTCGGACTACGCGTCGCTTTCGTTGCGACTGTGGTCGCGTCTCTCGGGGCAACCACATGGGCCGCGGGAGCTCTGCCCGGTGTCGACACCCCCTTTCGACACCGACAGATCGAACATGCCGCGTTGGTTCCGATTCCGACCGCTGGCGACACCGGATCCCCACAATCCGATGTTGCCCCGTCCGGCGGCCCCACGTCCCTGGGGCTGCCGGACCACAAGCCTGCTCGGCCGCCGTCGCACCACCGTGGTCACCACGGCAAGGGTCACGGCACGCCCGCCACGAAGAGCGCCCCGCACGGGGTGCCGATCCACCTTCCCCACGGCACCCATCACGCCGGGTCGCCGTACGGTCCGGTCGGGCCGATGGGCCACGGTCCGCAGGGCTACCACGGCCAGCCCGTTCACCCGGTCCACCCCGTTCACCCGGTCCACCCCGTTCACCCGGCCTACCCGGGCAGCCATGGTCCGCATGCCGGCCCGCACTTCGGGCAGCACGGCCAGGACTCGGCACCCGGCCCCTACGGTCCGAACCCCGGGACCCACGCGCACCACCCCCACGGCCCCTCCGGCCAGCAGGGCTCCGGCCACCACGGCCACGCGTACGGCCACGGCCAGCGCGGCCACTCCCGTCACTAGCCCGCGACGCCCGTTCGGGCGGTCTCCGCGAAACGTCCCGCGCCCGCCCGCGGGCCGATAGAATCGGCGCTGCCAGAACTATCGACACTCCGGGACGGGAGCGGGTCGCGCGAGGTGTCCCCCGACGACGAGACCGTCGCCGCCGCCAAGGCGGGCGACCCTGACGCATGGCGTGCGCTCTACCGGGCGCACGCCGGTCGGCTGCTGGTCTGGCTCGAGTCGCGGGCCCGCGGCGGAGGCGACACGGGCGAGGATCTCGCCGCCGCCACGTGGCTGACCGCCGCGGAGAAGATCGCCGACTTCAACGGCTCGAGCGATGAGTTCGCAGGCTGGCTGTTCGGCATCGCCCGCAACTACGGCCTCAACTCGCGGCGACGGCACGCCCGCCGCGCAGCGGTCGACAGCGCGATGCCGCTGGAGGACCCCAGCACGCCAGGACCGGAGGTGACCCTGACCGCCAGCGACTGGGTCCGGTCCACCCTCGCCGGCCTTCCCGACCGTGAGCGCGACGTGCTCACCTGCATGGAGGTGCTCGACCTCGACGCGGCGGCGACCGCCGAGGCGCTCGGCATGAGCGCGGTCGCCGTACGCGTCGCTCGACACCGCGGACTCAAGCGGCTCCGGGGCCAGCTGACGATGCCTCAGCCATCGGTGACCATTCCCTCGAGCAGCGTGCGGTAGCCCGGAGGTGGCTCCGTCGCACGCTGCGTCGCCGGGTCGAAGACCACGAGGACGACGCGCGCCGTGGCGAGATCGGTCCCGTCGTCGTCGCGGATGACCGACTCGATGACCAGCGACTTGTTGCCCACCTTCGCCAGCCGGCTGAAGCAGCCGTACGCCGACGGCCGCGGCGCGATCGGCGCGAGGAGGTCGATGTCGGTCTGGGCGACCACCCAGCGCAGCCGGGCCGTGTCCGGCAGCTCGTGCAGCAGGTAGTTGAAGAACCCGATGCGGGCCTCCTGGAAGAACTCCACGAACGCGACCTCGCTGGCGTGGCCGGTGACGTCGAGGTCGCTGGACCGGACGACCAGCGGATAGCCCCGCTCCGGCGCGGACCGGACGCTCACGCCCGACGTCGCCCCGGCCGGCTCGCCCTCCTCGACGTACGACGCGAGGGCGACCTGCTCCTGGGCGGTGAACGGCCGCGCGGTGCCGTCCGCGGCGCGTGCGGTGACCGCGGAGCGCGCCAGCAGGTAGGTGCGCCGGCCGTCCGCGGCACCGTCGTGGACGTCGTACGCGATCGAGGCGCCGGCGGCCGACAGCCCGGTCAGCCAGCAGTCGACGACGATCGGCTCCGCGCCGAACAGCAGCGGTGCACGGAAGGTGAGCTCCTGGCGAACGACCCGTGGCCCTGCGAGACCGAGGTCGACACCGGCCGCGCGGAGCAGGTCGGCGCGTGCCTCGCGGAGGTAGTCGGCGTACCGGACGTTGTTGACGTGACCGAGCAGGTCGAGGTCGGCCCAGCGCAGCGGGCAGGAGAAGCTGTGACGCACCTGCCGAATGCTTCCAGACGCGAAGATCACACCGCTCACTGGAACCTGTTGCGCCGAGGACGACTAGGCTCCGGACTGCCCCACCACCCAACGACATGGAGTTTCCGCATGCCTGAGGCAGTGATCGTTTCCGCCGCCCGTACGCCGATCGGCCGGGCCAACAAGGGCTCGCTCAAGGACTTCCGTCCCGACGACCTGACCGCTCTGATCGCGACGGCCGCGCTGGAGAAGATCCCCGCACTCGACCCGAACGACATCGACGACTTCCTGCTCGGCTGCGGCCTGCCGGGCGGCGAGTCGGGCAACAACATGGCCCGCAACGTCACCGCGCTGATGGGATACGAGGTCCCGGGCGCGACCATCACCCGCTACTGCTCGTCCTCGGTGCAGACCTCGCGGATGGCGTTCCACGCGATCAAGGCCGGCGAGGCCGACGTGATCATCTCAGCCGGTGTCGAGACCGTGTCGCGCTTCCAGTTCGGCACCTCCGACCACATCCCGAACACCAAGAACCCGAAGTTCGAGGACGCCCAGAAGCGCACCGAGGAGTACGCCGAGGGCGGCCGGGTCTGGCACGACCCGCGCGAGGACGGCCTGCTCCCCGACGTCTACATCGCGATGGGCCAGACGGCCGAGAACGTCGCCTCCGTCCGCGGCCTCGAGCGTGCGGACCTCGACCACTTCGGCGTGCGCTCGCAGAACCTCGCCGAGAAGGCCATCGCCGACGGCTTCTGGGCGCGTGAGATCACCCCGGTGACGCTCGCCGACGGCAGCGTCGTCAGCCAGGACGACGGCCCCCGCGCCGGCGTCACCTACGACGCCATCTCGCAGCTCAAGCCGGTCTTCCGCCCCGACGGCGTCGTCACCGCCGGCAACTGCTGCCCGCTCAACGACGGCGCCGCCGCCGTCGTGATCATGTCCGACACGAAGGCCAAGGAGCTCGGCCTCACCCCGCTCGCACGGATCGTGTCGACCGGCGTCAGCGGCCTCTCCCCCGAGATCATGGGACTCGGCCCGGTCGAGGCGACCCGCAACGCGCTCAAGTACGCCAAGATGACGATCGACGACATCGACCTCGCCGAGATCAACGAGGCCTTCGCCGCCCAGGTGCTGCCCTCGGCCGAGGACCTCGGCATCCCGATGGAGAAGCTCAACGTCAACGGCGGCGCGATCGCAGTCGGTCACCCCTTCGGCATGACGGGTGCCCGTCTGCAGAACACGATGCTCAACAGCCTCGACTGGCACGACAAGTCCACCGGCCTGATCACCATGTGCGTCGGTGGCGGCCAGGGCATGGCGATGATCCTGGAGCGCATGAGCTGACCTCGCACCCGACGGTCGCACCAGGACGGCCCGCTGCACGGTTGTGCAGCGGGCCGTTCGTCGTACTCACTAGACTGCGCGGGTGCCCGACCTCCCGCCCACCGACGACGAGGACGACGTCGCGTGCGCAGCGGTCCGCCCGGCGCGGTGGCTCGACGAGGAGCAGCAGGCCGCCTGGCGGGCCTACATGCTCGGCACGACGCTCCTGCGCGACCGCCTCGACCGTGAGCTGCAGCGGATCTTCGATCTCTCGCTCACCGAGTACGAGGTGCTGGTGCGGCTCTCGGAGTCGGACGGGAGCATGCGGATGGCGCAGCTGGCCGAGGCGCTCGGGCACAGCCGCAGCCGCGTCACCCACACCGTCAAGCGGATGGAGCAGGCCGGTCTCCTCGGGCGCTGCAGCGCCGCCGCCGACCGCCGCGGGGTCGTCGCCCGCCTGACCGACGCCGGCTGGGACACCCTGCGGAGCGCGGCACCGGTCCACGTCGAGGGTGTACGCCGCCACCTCGTGGATCTCGCCGACCCCGAGGACCTCCGCGCCGTACGCCGGGTGTTCGACGCGGTCTCGGACGCGCTGATCGAGGACCACCCCGCGCTCGAGATGCGCTGAAGCGAGGACCGTACGCCGCCAGCGACCTCGACTGCGAGCGCGGCGTCGCAGCGACCGAGGCCGGGCGCGCGGCGCGAGGCGACGCAGGGAGCGCCAGCGACCGTAGGAGCCGAGAGCCGCAAGTCCGGCGAGGGAGCGCCCGCGACGACGCGCTCGCGCAGATCCAACCCAGCGCGGCAGCGCGGCGTCGCAGCGACCGAGGCCGGGCGCGCGGGGCGCGGCGACGCAGGGAGCGCCAGCGACCGTAGGAGCCGAGAGCCGCAAGTCCGGCGAGGGAGCGGCCGCGACGACGCGCTCGCGCGAATCCAGTCAGTCCCGCGTCAGGCGGCGGTGGGTGACCCGGTGGGGCCTCGCCGCGTCGACGCCGAGGCGCTCGATCTTGTTCTCCTCGTACGAGGCGAAGTTGCCCTCGAACCAGAACCACTTGCCGTTGTCCTCGTCGTCGCCCTCCCAGGCGAGGATGTGGGTCGCGATCCGGTCGAGGAACCAGCGGTCGTGCGAGGTGACCACGGCGCAGCCCGGGAAGTCGAGCAGCGCGTCCTCGAGCGAGGACAGCGTCTCGACGTCGAGGTCGTTGGTCGGCTCGTCGAGGAGCAGCAGGTTGCCGCCCTGCTTCAGCGTCAGCGCGAGGTTGAGGCGGTTGCGCTCGCCACCGGAGAGGACGCCGGCCCGCTTCTGCTGGTCGGGGCCCTTGAAGCCGAAGGAGGCGACGTATGCGCGGGAGTTCATCTCGAAGTTCGCGACCTTGATGAAGTCCAGCCCGTCGGAGACGACCTCCCAGACGTTCTTGTTGGCGTCGATGCCGCCGCGGCTCTGGTCGACGTAGGAGATCTTCACGGTCTGGCCGACCTGAAGCTCGCCGGAGTCGGGCTGCTCGCCGCCGGTGAGCATCCGGAACAGCGTGGTCTTGCCGACGCCGTTCGGGCCGACGACACCGACGATGCCGGCACGGGGAAGCGTGAAGGAGATGTCGTTCCAGAGGGTGCGACCCTCGAACGCCTTGGTCAGGTCGCGGGCCTCGAGGACGACGTCACCCAGCCGCGGGCCCGGCGGGATGTTGATGTCGGCGGTGTCGATCTTGCGCGCCTTGTCCGCCTCGGCGGCCAGCTCCTCGTAGCGGGCCAGACGCGACTTGGACTTGGTCTGACGGGCCTTGGCGTTGGAGCGGACCCACTCCAGCTCCTTCTCGAGCATCTTGGCGCGCTTGGCGTCCTTCTGGCCCTCGATCTTGAGGCGCTCCTTCTTCGACTCCAGGTAGGTGGAGTAGTTGCCCTCGTAGCCGTGGATGGAGCCGCGGTCGACCTCGGCGATCCACTGGGCGACGTTGTCGAGGAAGTAGCGGTCGTGGGTCACGGCGAGAACCGCACCCGGGTAGCTCTTCAGGTGACCCTCGAGCCACTGCACCGACTCGGCGTCGAGGTGGTTGGTGGGCTCGTCGAGGAGCAGCAGGTCGGGCTGCTGGAGCAGCAGCTTGCAGAGGGCGACACGGCGCCGCTCACCACCGGACAGGTTGTCGACCAGGGCGTCGGAGGGCGGGCAGCGCAGCGCGTCCATCGCCTGCTCGAGCCGGCTGTCGATGTCCCAGGCGCCGGCATTGTCGAGGAACGTCTGCAGCTCGCCGGTCTCGGCCATGAGCGCGTCCTGGTCGGCGTCGGGGTCGCCCATCTCCATGTAGGCGTCCTCGAGGCGCTTCATCTTCGCCTTCAGGTCGCCGACGGCCTCCTCGACATTCTCGAGCACCGTCTTGCCCTCGGTCAGCGGCGGCTCCTGCTGGAGCATGCCGACGGTCGCGTCGGGGTCGCGGACGATGTCGCCGTTGTTCGGCTGGTCGATCCCCGCCATCAGCTTGAGCAGCGACGACTTGCCCATGCCGTTCGGGCCGACGACGCCGATCTTCGCTCCGTGCAGGAACGAGAGGGTCACGTTGTCGAGGACGACCTTGTCGCCGTGGGCCTTGCGAACGTTGCGCAGGGAAAGGATGTACTCCGCCATGGACGCAAGCCTAGATCCACCGGTCTCTCGCGCAGCGGGCGCCACCGGACGGCGGCACTCGGCAGCGCGAGACCGGTCGAACCACGCTCCGACCAGGCCGCCCGCGGTGGCCCGGATCGTTCGACCCGGGCCGCTCCGCGGCCGCTCACGCCCTCATGCCGCCTCCACGCTCTGGGTGGCCTCGGTCTCGGCAACGGCATCGGGCTCCCGCCGGGGCTCCGGCGGCGTCGAGACGACCCCGGCCGGCTCGCGCGCCGGCGAGCGCAGGAAGCTGTCGAAGCCCCGCGTGAGGTCGTGGCCGACCGTCACCGCCTCGATCTCTAGCGCGACGACCTCGACGCCTCCGGCGTTGACGTAGCTGCGCTGCTGCAGGCGCCCGTGGACGATCACCGGGTCGCCCTTCTTCAGCGAGCGCTCGCAGTTGGCGGCGAGGACCCGCCAGGCGCTCACGGAGTACCACGCCGTCGGGCCGTCGACCCACTCCTGGCGGCCGCGGTGGAAGCGGCGCGGCGTGCACCCCACCCGGAAGTTGGCCACCGGGAACCCTCCGACGGACCGGATCACCGGGTCCGCGGCGATCCAGCCCTGAACGGTCACCATCGTGTCGTTGCTCATCTGCTCGTCCTCTCTGGTCCGACCGGGCCGGGCCCGATCCGGGCGACCGCCTGGTGCGGTCGCCGGGGACGAGTCGACCGGCGAGGGCCGACGACGAGCGCCGGCGTCGTACGAGGCTGTGGAGAGACGACGACCCCGGACGCCCCTGTGGACGACTCGTGGGCCGGAGTGGGACGGGTGTGTCCGGTGGTACGGCTGCTACCGCGTCGCGGCCGCGATGCCCGACCGGAACTCGGCGTATCCGCGCAGCTCGGCGTTCGCCGGCGTGACCACGGCGTCGTCCAGCGCCGAGCGCACGACCTTGCGCAGGTCGGAGTCGGCGGCCGCGGCACGGGCACGGGCGGCCGGGTGCACCAGCGCGCGGCCGACCAGCCACAGCACGATGCCCAGGACCAGCCCCACGAGCAGCATCACCGCGGCGACGGGCAGGCCCGCCACCGACGGCGCACCGGACGCCTTGCCGGTCGCCGCGAGGTAGATCCACCACACGCCGCCCACGACGGCGACGAGCAGGAGCAGCCACTGCACGACGCGCAGCAGCCCGGCCCAGCCGGGGATATGGAGGCGCAGGTCGACCGAGCGCAGGCCCTTGTCGAGCCGGTCGCCGAGGTCGGGCAGCCGGCCCGTGACGGCCGACTGCACCGAGCGCCGCCAGGACGGCCCGAGGCCCTCGCCCACCTCGTCGCCCAGCCCGCGGACGATGGTGTTGACCGCCTCGCGCGGCACGGGCGCCACCTCGGGCGCGCCCGATCCGCCGAGCTCACGCTCGAGCGAGCCGCGCGACGCCCGGGCGAGCAGCGCGACCGGTGGCCACGCCACGGCACGACCGGTGTGGTCGGCGACGTACCGCTCGACGCCCTCGACCACGGCAGGTACGCCGGCGGCGGCCGCCGTCGACTCCTCCAGCTCGTCGACGCGGCCGGTGTCGAGCTCGCGCACCGGGCCGGTGCCACCGACCTGCTCCAGACGCTGGGCGGCCGCCGCGATGTCGGCCTCCGCCCGCGCGGTGGTGGCGCGCTTCGACGCCACTCGGGACGCGAGCTCGGCGCGCAGGTCGTCCATGCCGATGCCCTCACGAGCGCTGACCGCGAGCACGGTCACCTCGCCCAGGCCGTCGGCCGCGAGCAGGCGGCGTACGTCGGCGATCATGCCGGCGCGCTTCTCCTCGGCGATGGTGTCGATGTGGTTGAGCACCACGACCATGACGCCCTGGTGGGTGGCCAGCGGCTTGAGGTAGCGGTCGTGGAGGGCGGCGTCGGCGTACTTCTGCGGGTCGACGACCCACACGAGCAGGTCGGCGAGCTCGACCAGGCGATCGACCTCCAGGTGATGGGCCACCTCGGTCGAGTCGTGGTCGGGCAGGTCCATCAGGACGATGCCGTTGAGCGCGCTGTCCTCGCGCCGGGTGTCGAGCAGCGAGTCGCGCATCGTGTGGTGGCGCGGAGGGATGCCGAGCCACTGCAGCAGCTCGCCGGCACCGTCGCTCCCCCACACCACCGCGGTGGCCCAGGAGGTCGTGGGGCGGCGTACGCCGATCGAGGAGAGCTCGAGGCCGACGAGGTGGTTGAAGGTCGAGGACTTGCCGGAGCCGGTGGCCCCGGCGATCGCGACCACGGTGTGCTGCGCGGACAGCCGCATCCGGCCGGCCGCGCGGTCGGCCGAGGCGAGCGCCTCGTCCAGCTGCGGGTCGGGGATGTGCCCACGGGCGGCGTCGACCGCGGCCCGCAGGCCGTCGATCCGCGCACCGAGGGGCGTGCCCCGCGTGGCGAGGTCCCTGACCTCGGCGGCCTCATCGGCTCCGACACTCACAGGTGACCTCCTGTCTCCTTCGCACGAACCGCGGCGAACCGCAGGTCGTCGACCCGCCTCGCCGCCTGACGCAGCTGCTCCGGGGCCTCCGGCTTGAGCTGCCACTCCTCGGCCGGGGCGAGGTAGCGGCTCCGCTCGGTGCCGAGCAGCGCCTCCAGCCGGCCGTCGAGTCCGCTGCGGGCCGCGGTGGTCATCGGGGCCACGCGGCCCTGTCCGAGCACGGTCTCGAGCAGCCTGCGGCCCAGCGCCACCGACTCCGGGGCCGAGGTGGCGTCGTCGGCGAGCGTCACGACCGCGAGCGTGACGGCGAGCCCGTGCACGCCGAGCGCGAGGAACCGGGCCGTGGACCGTACGTCGTTGCTGTGCTCGCGCACCAGCGCCTGCAGCTCGTCGTGCCACTCGCGGACCTGCTGCGTGGTCTGGCGGCGCAGGCTCCGGCCCGCGCGCGAGAGGTCGTCGGGCGTGGCCTCCAGCAGGGCGCCGCCGTGGTCGGTCTCGCGCCAGGCGTCGGCAGCGGTCGCGGCCGCACGCTCGGCGTGCTCGACGACCAGCGCCTCGAGCGCCATCTCCACGGCGACCGAGAGGCGCTCGGCCTGCTGCGGCTTGCCCTTGATCGCGTTGACCAGCCGCTCGCGCACGAAGCCCACCTTGGCCTCGAGCGAGCGGATCAGCTCACCGCTGCCCACGAACTCCTGCCAACGGGCGAGCAGGTCGCCGCGCAGCACCGAGCCGTCACGGCTGGCGGCGAGCAGACCGGTCTGCGCGTCGTCGTACACCTTGTCGGCGACGGCGAGGAGGCCACCGACCGCGTCGACCTGGAGGGCGGCGGCATCGGCGATCGGGAACGCCTTGCGGGTCACGGTGCGTACGGCGCCGGCGACGGTCTGGTTGACGACGGAGCGTCGCGCACCGGCGTCCTCGGCGAGGGCCTCGAGCCACTGTCGGATCTCGCGCACGTGGCCGGCGGGCAGGAGGCCGTCCTCGCTGACCTCGCCCTCGGCGACGCCGAACAGCGGGGAGTCCTTCAGGCCGCGGGCGGCCAGCATGCGAGCGAGGTGTCCCGACACGGTCGGCACGGCGTCCGCAGGCGTGCGGTCGAGCACGACCGCGACCGCCGTGGAGCGGTCGGCGGCGAGCTTGAGGTACTCCCACGGCACCTCGTCGGAGTAGCGAGCGGCGGAGGTGACGAAGAGCCAGAGGTCCGCGGCCGCGAGCAGCTGCCCGGCCAGCTCCCGGTTGCGCTCGTCGACCGAGTCGACGTCGGGCGCGTCCAGGATCGCCAGGCCCTGCGGCACCGCGTCGGTCGCGACCAGCTGGATCGAGTGCTGGTCGTCGGTGGAGGCGGAGGTGCGGTTCAGCTCGGGCAGCAGCCGGTCGGCGCCGAACCACTGCGCGTCGGCAGGATGGTGGACCAGCACCGGCGACTTGGTCGTGGGGCGCAGCACGCCCGGGTTGGTCACCCGGTGGCCGACGAGGGAGTTGACGAGCGTCGACTTGCCGGCGCCGGTGGAGCCGCCGACGACCGCGAGCAGCGGCGCCTCCAGCGACATCAGCCGCGGGATGACGTAGTCCTCGAGCTGGTCGATCACCTGGGCGCGGCCCTCGCGGAGGGGGATCGCGCCGGGCAGGTCCAGGGGCAGCGGCGCGCCCTTGAGAGCGCTGTGCAGCCGGACGACCTCGGTCAGCATGCGCCGGCCGTCGGAGCCCTCCAGCGGAGTCGTCGGGGACAGGTCATGGGTCATCGCTGCGGCACCACCTGTCCTGGGAAGGCGAACCGGGGCCGGTCCGCCTGGATCCTGCTGAGGAACACCTGACCCCGCTCCTGCCAGTCACGTGGCGCGGTGCCACGCAGCAGACGGTGGTGCAGGTAGCCGAGCTCCACGGCTGCCTGCTGATAATCCCGCATCGCACGCACAGCCTCCGAACCGCCCTGCACCCGGGCGTGGCGCCGGGCCACCCGGCGGGCGCGGAGGTCGACCACCCAGTCGATGTCGGAGGCGGGGATCAGGCCCCTGCCGGCAGCGTCGGTCAGCGCGGTGCTGAGCACCCGGCGCTCCGAGCTGCGGGCCCACAGCGCGATCGAGAGCATCGCCGCGAACGCGGGTGCGCCGAGGACGGCGTACACCACGACGAAGCTGCCGAAGCCGTAGACGGTCGAGGCGTTCCAGACGCCGTGCGCGACGACCGCCAGGACGAAGCCGCCCAGCGGCGCGAGCCAGCGCACCGCGGAGCTGCGCGAGCCCGCGGCGATGCCGATGCCGATGCCGGTGAAGGCGGTGAAGAGCGGGTGCGCGAACGGGCTGAGCACGCACCGGATGACGAAGGTCGTGGTGATGCCGTGGACTCCCCCGGGGCCCATCCCGTTGTTGCCGTCGTACGCGGAGGCGAGGTAGAGGATGTTCTCGGTGAAGGCGAACCCGACGCCGACCATGCCGGCGTACACGATGCCGTCGAGGATCCCGTCGATCTCGGCACGGCGCCACCAGAACAGGAGCACGAGGAACAGTCCCTTGCACGCCTCCTCGGTGATCGGGCCGAGGAGCGCGACCTGTGCGGTGTTCGTCAGGCCGCCGACCACGCCGCCGAGGCCCTCGATCACCACGGCGACCACGGTCGCCACGCACGCGCCCCACAGCAGGCCGAAGGTGAGCAGGCGCTTGGGCTCGGGCTCGTAGCGGTCCAGCCAGATGTACGCCGCCACCACAGGACCCACCGGTACGGCGGCCAGCACGGTCGCGATGAGCGTGCTGGCGGGGGCGTGCGACACCGCGAGCAGCACGAGCACCGCGAGGGCGCCGAGCGACACCGCGACGGTCACGATGACCGTGAAGGCGACGTTCTCGCGAGGGGCTGCAGGCATGGGTGGAAGCCTATCGGGACCACTCGGTCCCGCCCGACTCCCGGCGTAGGGTTGAGAACGTGGAGGAGCGCACCGAGGACACCCCGAAGACCGAGGCCCACGACCCCGCCGTGCCGGAGGCGTACGCCGCCTTCATGCGCACCGGCTGGAGCGACGGCGACGCCGACGTCGCCGAGCACCCGATCGCGCCGTGGGCGGCGCGGCGTCGGGCCCGCCTGGCCGAGACGTTCCCCGGCGAGCGGCTGGTGCTGCCCGGCGGGACCTTCAAGGTGCGCGCGGCCGACACCGACTACCGCTTCCGGCCCGACACCGCCCACGCCTACTTCTGCGGCAACCAGACCTCCGACGCCGTGCTGGTGGTCGAGCCCGACGGCGAGTCGGTGCTCTACGCGCGGCCGCGCTCGGGTCGCGACAGCGACGAGTTCTTCCGCGACCGGCAGTACGGCGCCCTCTGGGCCGGCCGGCGCCCCTCGCTCGGCGAGATGCAGGCATCGCTGGGCCTGCCGGTGCGGCACATCGACGAGCTGTCCGGCGTACTCGCCGGGTCGGGGAAGACCCGCGTGCACCGGGGCGTCTCCGCCGAGGTCGACGGGCTCGTGGCCGAGGACGAGTCCCGCGACGCCGACCTCGCCCGGGTCGTCTCGGAGATGCGGCTGGTCAAGGACGCGTGGGAGATGGGCGAGCTCCAGGAGGCGATCGACGCCACCACGCTCGGCTTCGAGGACTGCGCCCGCGAGTGGGACCAGGTCCTGCGCCACGGCGAGCGCTGGCTCGAGGGCACCTTCTTCCGCCGTGCGCGCACGATGGGCAACGATCTCGGCTACGACTCGATCGTCGCCGGCGGCGCACACGCCACGACGCTGCACTGGATCGAGAACTCCGGTGCCGTCCGGCCCGGCGAGCTCGTCCTCTGCGACATGGGTGTGGAGGGCAACAACCTCTACACCGCAGACGTCACCCGCACGATCCCGGTCTCCGGGGCCTTCAGCCCGCTCCAGCGCGACCTCTACACGCTCGTGCTCGACGCGCAGGACGCCGCGATGGCGGCCCTTCGGCCGGGCGAGCGGTTCCTCGCCGGTCACGACGCAGCGATGGTGGTGCTCGCGCACGGCCTCGGCGACCTCGGCCTGCTGCCGGTCAGCCCCGAGGAGGCCCTCGACCCCGACTCGAAGGTCTACTCCCGCTGGACCCTCCACGGCGTCAGCCACATGCTCGGCATGGACGTCCACGACTGCGGTCGTGCCGCTCCGGAGTCCTACCGCGACGGCACCCTGACCGAGGGCATGGTCCTCACCGTCGAGCCCGGGCTCTACTTCCAGGAGGACGACCTGCTCGTCCCCGAGGAGCTGCGCGGCATCGGCATCCGCATCGAGGACGACGTGGTCGTCACCGCCGACGGCGTCCGGAACATCTCCGGCGCCCTCCCCCGCACCGCCGACGGCGTCGAGGAGTGGCTGGGCGCGCTGAGAGGCTGACAGAATCCCACCGAGCCTCCGTGGCGCAACTGGATAGCGCAGCCGGTTTCTACCCGGCGGGTTGCGGGTTCGAGTCCTGCCGGGGGCACTCAGTCGGCGGCGTACGCGTCGATCTCGGCGAGCAGGGAGGCCTTGAGGTCGTCCGGCGCGAACGAGTGGCGTACGCCGGCCCGCGCGAGGTCCACGATGCCGGAGCGATCCAGGCCGAGCAGGTCGGCGGCGACCTCGTACTCGCGGTTGAGGCTGGTGCCGAACATCGACGGGTCGTCGGAGTTGACGGTCACCGGCACGCCCGCGGCCACGAACGCCGGCAGCGGGTGCTCGTCCAGCGAGGCGACCGCTCGGGTCGCGATGTTCGAGGACGGGCAGACCTCCAGCGCGATGCCGCGGTCGGCGAGGTAGGCCAGCAGCTCGGTGTCCTGGGCGGCCGAGGTCCCGTGGCCGATCCGCTCGGCGCGCAGGTCGCGCAGCGCGGACCAGATCGTCTCCGGCCCGGTCGTCTCCCCGGCATGGGGCACCGACCGGAGCCCGGCGGCGCGGGTCCGCTCGAAGTACGGCTTGAACTGCGGCCTCGGCACCCCGACCTCCGGGCCGCCGAGCCCGAAGCCGATCAGCCCGTCGGGCGCGTGGTCCAGCGCGAAGGTCGTGGTCGCCTCGGCCGCGGGCAGCCCGGACTCGCCGGGGATGTCGTAGATCCACCGCAGCACCAGGCCGAAGTCGCGCTCGACCGACCGCCGCGCATCCTCGATCGCCTCGGTGTACGCCTCGATCGGCATGCCGCGGTCGGGGTCGTCCGGCAGCACGCTGGTGTACGGCGTGCACGTCAGCTCGGCGTACCGGACGGACTGCCCCTCGGCGAGCTCACGCCCGATCTCGTAGGTCAGGAAGCGGATGTCGTCCGGGGTGCGCACGAGGTCGACGACCGCGAGGTAGACGTCGATGAAGTGGGCGAAGTCGCGGAACTCGAAGAAGCGGCGCAGCGCCTCCGGATCGCTCGGTACGACGCCGGGGTGCCGCGCCGCGAGCTCGGACACCATCCGCGGCGACGCGGAGCCGACGTGGTGGACGTGCAGCTCGGCCTTCGGCAGACCGGCGACGAAGGCGCTGCGATCGCTCGTGGTCATCGGACCGCCTTCAGCAGGTCCTCGGCGGAGGTGCCGCCGAGCACCTTGCCGTCGACCAGGATCGTCGGGGTGCTGGAGACCCCCGCGCCGTCGGCCTGCTTCGTCGCCGCGGTGACCCAGGCAGCGCCGGCACCGGCGTCGATCGGGCCCTTCACCTCGGACTCCTTCGCACCGGCCTCCACGGCGTACCTGACGAGGTCGTCGTCGGACGGGTAGGGGCCCTTCTCATCGGGCTGGTGCGCGTAGAGGAGGTCGTGGAACCGCAGCGCGACCCGCGGACCGGCCTTCTGCAGCACGATCGAGAACGCGCCCGCCGCACGGATCGGGTAGTCCGTGCCGAGCCCGTGGCTGAGCAGGTCGAACGGGCGGTACTGCACCCGGACCGTCCCCGCGGCCGCCAGCTTGGCGAGCTCGGCGGCCGAGCCGCGCTCGAGCTGGCCGCAGTAGGGGCAGAGGAAGTCCTCGTAGACGATCACCTGGTGCCGCGCGTCCCGCGGGCCGCGGGCGACGCCGTACTCGCTCGTGCCGAGGGCGGCGACGTGCTGCTCCAGCCGGTGGTCGTCGCGAGCCCGCTTCCAGGCGGCGTAGCCGACGGCGCCGCCGACGATCACCAGCATCAGCACCGCGACACCGGCCATCGCCAGGAGCCGGCGGAGTCGCTCGCGACGGGCCTGCTCGGTCTCCGCGACGGGCTGGGACGAGGTCGGCATGCGGTGAGGCTAGGCCATCACCCCAACGTGCCCCCACCGCGCGCGGGCCGTCGTGCCGTTCCCGTCGTACGGCGTGTCGTACGGCGTAGGGTGCGAGCCGTGAACGAACGACTGGTCTGGATCGACTGCGAGATGACCGGCCTCGACCTCGGTGCCGACGCGCTGATCGAGGTCGCCGCCCTGGTGACCGACTTCGAGCTGAACGTCCTCGGCGAGGGGGTCGACGTCATCATCAAGCCCCCGGCCGAGGCGCTGGACCAGATGATCGAGTTCGTCCGCAACATGCACACGACCTCCGGCCTGCTCGAGGAGCTGGCCGACGGCGTGACGCTCGACGAGGCGCAGGACCAGGTGATGACCTACATCCGCGAGCACTGCCCGGCCGACTCCCGGCCTCCGCTCGCGGGCAACACCGTCGGCACCGACCGCGGGTTCCTGGCCCGCGACATGCCCACCCTGGACGCGTTCCTGCACTACCGGATCATCGACGTCTCCTCCATCAAGGAGCTCTCCAAGCGATGGTTCCCGCGGGCCTACTTCGCGGCGCCGGCCAAGCGCGGCAACCACCGCGCTCTGGCCGACATCCAGGAGAGCATCGAGGAGCTGCGCTACTACCGCGACACCGTCTTCGTGCCCCTTCCCGGACCCGACTCCAAGACCGCCCAGGACGCGGCCCAGCGGCACGGCGGCTCGATCACCGGCCTGGGCCCGTCCGACAGGAGCACCGATTCAGCGAAGCAGCACTGATCCGTCTACACTCGTCCACGGCCGTCGCCCTCGGGCGCGTGCCGATGGTGGGCGTAGCTCAGCTGGTAGAGCATCGCGTTGTGGTCGCGAGGGTCGCGGGTTCGAGCCCCGTCGCTCACCCCACCTGCGCAGCCGGACCCCTCGGGGTCCGGCTGCGGCCGTTTTGCCGGCGCCCCAGCACGTCGAGGGCACCGTCACACGGCCCAGGGCTTCCCATGCGGCTTAGGCATCCCTTACCTTCCCTGCATGACCTTCGAGAAGACGCTGATCCTCGGCCTGATCGCCGGCAGCACGATCCTGCTGGGACTGCCGATCGGCCGACTCTCCAAGCCGGCGCCGGTGCTGCGCCAGGCACTCAACGCGGTCGCGGTCGGCATCCTGGTCTTCCTGGTCTGGGACGTCCTGTCCGCCGCGTGGGAGCCGACCTCGGATGCGCTCTCGACCCCCGGCGGTGCCGACTGGGGCCCTGCGATCGGCTACGCCCTGCTCCTCTTCGCAGGTCTCGCGGTCGGGCTGCTGGCCCTCGTCGGCTACGAGCGACGCCTCCCCCGCGAGCTCACGCCCGATCGGCTCGCGATGCTGATCGCGACCGGGATCGGGCTGCACAACTTCGCCGAGGGGCTCGCCATCGGACAGGCGGCGGCGACCGGCGCGATCGCGCTCGCCGTCCTGCTCGTCGTCGGCTTCGGCCTGCACAACGCGACCGAGGGCTTCGGGATCGTCGCGCCCCTCGCCGGCAGCGGACGCCCGACGTGGGGGCGGCTGCTGCTCCTCGGCGCCATCGGCGGCGGGCCGACCCTCCTCGGCACGCTGATCGGCTACCGGTTCACCAGCCAGCCGGTCAGCGTCGTGTTCCTCGCCCTCGCCGCGGGCTCGATCCTCTACGTCGTCATCCAGCTGATCGGCGTCGCGGCCCGCACCCGGCGTACCGACATCCTGGCGGTCGGCATGGTGATCGGCCTGATCGCCGGCTTCGTGACCGACGCGATCGTCACCGCCGGCGGCGTCTGACCGCGGCCGGCCGCGGTCGGGTCCTCGACCTCAGGCCGGGATGTGCCCGAAGCGGCCCTTCTGGAAGTCCTCGTACGCCGCCAGCACCTCGGCCTTGGTGTTCATCACGAACGGGCCGGCCCAGGCCAGCGGCTCGCGGATCGGGCGGCCGCCGAGCACGAGCACCTCGAGCTTGGGCGAGCGCGACTCCTGGCTGCCTGCCGCGTCGACGGTGAGGTAGTCGCCCGCACCGAGCACGGCGGTCTGCCCCATCTCGACGGGCTGCCTGTCGAGACCGACCGATCCCCTCCCGGAGAGCACGTAGACGAGCGCGTTGTGCTCCACCGGCCACGGCAGCTCGAGCCGAGCGCCGGGCTCGATCGTCGCGTGCACCAGCGACATCGGCGTGTACGTCGAGCCGGGGCCGGCGTGCCCGTCGACCTCGCCCGCGATGACGCGCACCAGCGCGCCGGCGTCCGCGGACGTGAGCAGCCGGACCTCGCCCGAGTGGATGTCCTGGTACCTCGGGTCGTTCAGCTTCGCGGCGCGCGGCAGGTTCACCCAGAGCTGGATGCCGTGGAAGAGGCCGCCCTTCTGGACCAGCCACTCCGGCGGCGCCTCGATGTGCAGGATGCCCGAGCCCGCGGTCATCCACTGGGTGTCGCCGTTGGTGATCGAGCCGCCGCCACCGTGGTTGTCGTGGTGGTCCATGACCCCGTCGATCATGTAGGTCACCGTCTCGAAACCGCGGTGCGGGTGCCAGGGCGTGCCCTTCGGCTCGCCCGGCGCGTACTCCACCTCGCCCATCTGGTCCATGTGGATGAACGGGTCCAGCTGCTGCGGGTCGATGCCGGCGAAGGCGCGGCGTACCGGGAAGCCCTCGCCCTCGTAGCCCTTCGGCGCGGTCGTCACCTTCCACACCGGGCGCGGCTGGTCGCCGAGGCCGGGCCCCTTGATCCGGGGCAGGACGGTCAGGTCGTCGACGGTGATCGCGGGCATGGTGCGCCTCCAGGTCGTTCCGAAGCGGTTGGTTGATCAGTCAACCACATTGGTCGCCGGCTTGTTCCCGAGCGGCTCCGGGCCGGGCCTGGCGCCGCCCTGGGATCGCCGGGTGCGGCCTAGGGTGGCAGGCATGACGAGGTACGACGTTGTCATCGTCGGCGCCGGCCACAACGGCCTCACCGCGGCGGCCTACCTGGCGAGGGCCGGGCTGTCGGTGCAGGTCCTCGAGCGGCTCGACCACGTGGGTGGCGCGGCGGTCTCCGCGCCGGCGTTCGCGGGAATGCCGACCCGTCTGTCGCGCTACTCCTACCTGGTGTCGCTGCTGCCGGACCGGATCGTCGGCGACCTCGGACTCGACATCACGCTCACCAGCCGGTCGACCGCGTCGTACACGCCGTACCTCCACCACGGCGAGCCCGGCGGCCTGCTCGTCGAGCGACCCGAGGGCGAGGCGACCCGCGCGAGCTTCCGGGCGCTGACCGGCGGCGACGAGGAGTACGACGCCTGGCGGACCTTCTACGCCGACGTCTCCCGGGTCGCGGATGTGGTCGCGCCGACGCTGACTGACCCGCTCCCCCGCGAGCGCGAGCTCTCAGCTCAGGTCCCGGAGCCGATCTGGTCGCAGCTGGTCGAGCAGCCGCTCGGCGCGACGATCGAGGAGCGCTTCCGCGACGACCTGGTGCGCGGGGTCGTCGGCACCGACGCCCTGATCGGCACCTTCGCCTCGCTGCGCGACCCGTCGCTGGTCCAGAACCGCTGCTTCCTCTACCACCTGATCGGCAACGGCACCGGCGAGTGGCGGGTGCCCGTCGGCGGCATGGGCGCGGTCACCGCGGCCCTCGCGAGGGCCGCGACCGACGCGGGTGCCGAGATCGTCACCGGCGCGGGTGTCAGCGCGATCGACACCACCGACGCGGGCGAGGGCGTCGAGGTGCGGTGGCACGACGGGTCGCGGGTGCAGGCGACGCAGGCGAGATACGCCCTGTCCAACGTCGCGCCCTGGGTCCTCCAGATCCTGCGCGGAGAGCCCGAGGACGCGAGCACGAAGCCCGAGGGCTCGCAGCTCAAGATCAACTTCCTGCTCAGCCGGCTGCCGCGGCTGAAGTCGGGCATGGACCCCGCCACGGCGTTCGCCGGGACCCTCCACCTCGACGAGACCTACGGCGGCCTCGAGGCGGCGTACGCCGAGGCCGACGCGGGCCGGCTGCCCGGACGGATCCCCGGCGAGGTCTACTGCCACTCGCTCACCGATCCCTCGATCCTCGGGCAGGTGCCCGACGGCACCCACACCCTCACCTACTTCGGGCTGCACACCCCGTCCCGGCTGTTCGAGCAGGACCCCGAGGGCGTGCGCGCCGAGGCGCTGCGCCGGGCCATCGGCTCGCTCGACCAGCACCTCGACGAGCCGCTCACCGGCTGCATCGCCGACGACACCGAGGGCAACCCCTGCATCGAGGTGAAGATCCCGCAGGACATCGAGGCCGACGTCGCCATGCCCGGCGGCCACATCTTCCACGGCGACCTCGAGTGGCCCTGGGCGCCCGGCCGTGCCCTCCTCGACACCCCGGCCGCCCGCTGGGGGGTCGGCACCGACCACCCCGCCGTGCTCCTCTGCGGATCGGGCGCCCGCCGCGGCGGCGCCGTCTCCGGCCTCGGCGGTCACAACGCCGCCCAGGCCCTCCTCGAGTCGCTCTGACCGCCCCGATTTCACCCTCGGCGGGACAGGCGGTAATGTTTTCTCCGCGTTCACCGCATGCGCCATTAGCTCAATTGGCAGAGCAGCTGACTCTTAATCAGCGGGTTCGGGGTTCGAGTCCCTGATGGCGTACAGAGCACGAAGGGCCCGGTCGGGAGACCCGGCCCTTCGTCGTTCCCGGGCCACGGCGCTTCCCACGCCTCGTGGATGCTCGGCTCCCTCCCGACGGCCTCGCTGTCCGACCGACGAACCGCGAGCGGCCATGATGGGGCGGTGACCGACTCCCCCACCGGATCGACCGACGAGCCCGCCACCGGACTGACCGAGGTGCTGGCGCGGCGCTTCCTGACCACCGACGCCGCGCGGCGGGAGAAGGTCGCGCGGTGGCACGCCAAGGGGCGGCGCACGGCTCGGGAGAACATCGCGGACCTGGTCGACCCGGGGTCGTTCGTCGAGTACGGCCGGTTCATCACTGCCGCGCAGGAGCGGCGCCGCGACCTCGCCGAGCTCGTGGTGGAGACGCCGGCCGACGGCATCATCGGAGGTACGGCGACGGTGGCCGGCCGCCCGATCGCGGTGCTGTCCTACGACTACCTCGTCATGGCCGGCACCCAGGGCATGCGCGGGCACCGCAAGTCCGACCGCCTGATCGAGCTCATCCACCGCATGCGGCTGCCGGCGGTCTTCTTCACCGAGGGCGGCGGCGGACGGCCGGGCGACACCGACCTGCCCATCGTGTCCGCGCTCGACGTCGGATCGTTCGCGCTGTGGGGCGCGCTCGAGGGCGTGGTGCCGAGGATCGCGGTCGTGTCGGGCCGCTGCTTCGCCGGCAACGCCGTCCTGGCCGGCTGCGCGGACATCCGCATCGCCACCCCCGACGCCAACCTCGGCATGGCGGGTCCGGCGATGATCGCCGGGGGCGGGCTCGGCCAGTTCGCTCCCGAGGAGATCGGGCCGGTCTTCGAGCAGTCGGCCAACGGGGTGCTCGACGTCGTGGTCGAGGACGAGGCCGAGGCCGTCGCCGTCGTACGACGCCTGCTGGGTCACTTTGATCCGCCGGCGGAGGGCGGCGCGGCGGGCGACCAGACCGAGCTGCGCGACGCGCTGCCGAGCAACGACCGGGAGGCGTTCGACGTACGACCGGTGGTGGAGGCGCTCGCCGACACCGACAGCGTGACGTGGCTGCGCGAGGGCTGGGCCCCGGAGCTGGTCACGGCGCTCGCCCGGATCGACGGCGTCCCTGTCGGCGTCGTCGCCAACCAGTCGACCCACCTCGCCGGCGCGCTGACGGCGGACGCGTCGGCGAAGGCCGCCGACTTCCTGGACCTGTGCGAGCGCTGGCGGGTGCCGGTCGTGTCGCTGGTCGACACACCCGGCTTCATGGTCGGCCCGGAGGCCGAGCGGACCGGCCTCGTCCGGCACGCATCACGGATGGTGACCTCCGGCGCACGGCTGACCGTGCCGCTGGTCGGCGTGATCCTGCGTCGCGGCTACGGGCTCGGCGCGCAGGCGATGCTCGGCGGCTCCACGCACCGTCCGCTGCTGACGATCGCCTGGCCCGACGCCCACCTGGGCGCGATGGGCCTGGAGGGCGCCGTACGGCTGGCGATGGCGCGCGAGCTCGCCGAGCTGCCCGAGGACGAGCGCGAGGCCGCCGTCGCGCGGCACACCGCCGACCTCCGGCGCGAGGCCAGCGCCCTCAACGCGGCCCGGGTCCTCGAGATCGACGACGTGATCGACCCGGCGGAGACGCGCGGGATCGTGGCCGCGACGCTGCGGGCGGCGGGTCGCGCCTGTGGATGAGGGCGCCGGGTTGTCGGAGGCGCCCGGCAGACTTGTCCCATGACCTCGGACCCCGACAAGCGCGCGGTCTACGCCGCTGAGGACCAGCTCGCCACCTGGCTCGACGGCGTCACGCCCGAGCGGCCGGCGGTGACGGTCGACGGCGAGGTCTTCGACCCCGAGGTGGAGCCCCGGTTCACCGATCCGGAGGCCGTGGGGCGGTACGTCGCCCAGGTGCTCGCCCACCTGCGCGAGCGCGGCGCCGACTACGACGGCCGCGAGCAGGCGGCCGTGGCGGTGCGGGCGCGCAGCGGCCACCGGATGGCGTCGTACGAGCCCTGCGACGGCGACCATCGCGGTGCCGCCGTTCGAGGTCGGCGGGCGGTGGGCGCTGCGCGGCCTCGTGGTGATGCACGAGCTGGCCCACCACCTCTCCGGCGCGCTCGACCACGGGGCCGACTTCCGCACGACCTTCCTGCGGCTCCTCGAGGATGTCGGCAGTGCGGTCATCGCCCAGCTGCTCCAGGTCGCGTACGCCGCCGAGGGGCTCGCGCAGGTCGACCACAGCCTCGACGACGGCACCCTGGCCCGGATCGCCAAGCTGCTGCGGCAGGCCGAGGGCACCCGCAACGAGCACGAGCGCGACGCGTTCCTGACCAAGGCACAGGCGCTGGCGACCCGCCACTCGATCGCGCTGGCGGTCGCGCGCGCACACACCGCCCGCCAGGAGCGGCGCGAGCAGCCGGGGTCGGAGCACTACCGGATCGGCGAGCGCGGCAAGCGCGGGCTGGCGCGCTACGTCCGGCTGCTGGTCAACATCGCCCACGCCAACGACCTGCGCTGCACCATCAACAGCGACTCCACCGGCGTGACGATGTACGGCTTCCCCGCCGACATCGCCGTCACCAAGGCGCTCTACGAGTCGCTGCTGGTCCAGATGGTCACCGACTGCGAGCGCTACCTACGCTCCGGCACCCGCGACGAGACGGCGGCGTGGGACCGCCGCAAGCGCCGCTACGTCGCCAAGCCCGTCGCGACGATCACCGCCCGGCTGGCGTTCTACGAGGCGTTCGCCGCCCGGATCGGGGAGCGGTTGCAGGCCGCGCGCGAGGCCGCCCTCTCCGCCGCGGGCGTCGATCGCGATGCTCCCGCCGAGCGCTCCGGCGAGACCGCGCTCGCGCTGCGCCAGAAGGAGCTCGACGTCCACGACTTCTTCGCCGACGCGCTGCGCCGCAACAACGTCCGCGGCACCTGGTCCGGCGACCGCCGCTCCTCCGCCGCGGACGCCCCCTCCGCCACCGCCGAGGGCGACCGCGCCGCCCGCCGGGCCCGGCTCGGCGACGACGGCAGGGCGTTGGGGGCGGCGGGCTGAGGCCGGGCACCTGTGCTGCGGGTTTCACATGGGATGCAGCGCAACCCGCCTCCGGCGCTGCGGGATTCACATGGGATGCAGCCCAACTCGCGCTTCCCACGCGTTGCAACACATGGGAAGCGCCAACTTCTCTGCATCCCATGTGAAACCCGCACCATCACTCCACCGCGTGATGAACCAGCAGCTCCTCGGCCATGACGGCGGCAGCGACGTCGAGCTCGGGCGGGTCGACGACGAAGGACAGCGGCCCGGCGGCGAGCACGAGCATCCCGACGCGGCGCTCCAGCGGCGGCAGGAGGTCGACGTCGACCACGACCGACTCCTCGTCGTCCTGGACCAGCTCGACGCGCTCGGCGTACATGTCGGCGGCCCAGCGACCGTCCTGCGGCAGGCAGACGCGCACCCGCGTCGTCGCGCGGGCGGCGGCCAGCAGCTCGCCGAGGGCAGCGGGCGGCTCGAAGGCCTCGTCGAGCAGCTCGGCCTCGCGGACGTTCGAGAGCAGGTAGGTGCGCAGCGCCCCGTTGTCGCCGACAGGCCCTGCGTCGATCTCCCAGCCGCGTCGGGTCTGGACGAGTCGGAGCGGCTCGATCACGTGCTCGCTGACGCCGTGCTCCCAGGCGCGGGAGTAGACGATGCGCACGCGCCGGTGCTCGTCGCGGGCCTGCTGCAGGACCGGCAGCGGACGGTTCCAGCGGGCGACCTCGACGGGCGGGCCCGGCGCGGCCGCTCCGGCCTCGCCGAACAGCGTCTCGGTGAGCACCTCGATCGCGCCGGCCAGGTCGGGGTCTTCCTCGATCTCCAGCAGCGACCGGGCCGCGCTGTAGACGAGCGCGAGCTCGGCCGCGTCGACGTACTCCACGCCGAGCTCCTCGGCCGGGTGCACGATCCGCACCACCTGGGCCTCGCCCGGGTCGGCCTCGTCGCCGTCGGCACCCAGGAACTCCAGCACCTCCGGCCGGGTCAGACCCATCAGCCACTCCGACCCGACGTCGGCGGTGTAGAACGCGGTCAGGTCGTCGCGCAGCTCCTCGACGGTGATGCCGAAGCCGGCCGCCAGCTCGCTCAGCGGCAGCCCGTCGGGATGCTCGGCCAGGCGCGCGAAGACCTCGGGCAGGCGGGCGATGCGGGCGACGTACTTGGGGGTCTTCATCGCAGCGCCCCCAGCCCGGCATAGCCCGCCAGGACCTCCACGAAGTCGGCGCGTACGTCGGCCGGCCCCACCAGCCGCACCCGCCGGCCGAGCTCGTAGAGCCGGGCGTGCAGCGCCTCGCGGTGGGTGACGCGGTAGACCATGGTGACCGAGCCGTCCGGCTCGACGCGTACGTCGACGGGCGCGCCGAGCCAGCGGCGTACGTCCGGCTCGTGCTCGGCGGTGGTGCTCAGGGTGACGTCCACCGGCTCGTCGAGCTCCCAGGTCATCGGGTGCAGACCGATGTGGCGGGCGGCGGCGAACCGCTCGGCCGTGCCGGGCTCGTCAGCGGCGACGTCGCTCATCCGGGCGACGACGAAGGTCTTGACCAGCCCGGTGTCGAGATCGGCGTCCACGACGCCACGGAGGTACCAGCGACCGTTCTGGGTGCGCACCGACTCCGGGTGGACCACCCGCGGCGTGCCCTTGTAGCCGAAGCGCAGCAGCCGCCGCCCCCGCACCGCACGTACGACGGTCGACAGAGCCGCCGACGCGGACCCCTCGGCGGCGTCAGCCGCCACCTGGGCGGTGACCGCTACGGGCCGGCTCGCCTCGGGCAGCCCGAGCCGCTCGGCGAGGTCGTCGCGGTCGGCGAGCAGTGCGGCCCTGCGCAGCGCGGTCTGCTGCGCCGGCGAGAGCCGCACCCGAAGCCGGTTGTCGACGGTGGTCATCCGGTAGACCGAGCCGCCCCCGGGCGCCCCGATGTTCTCGATCTGCCAGCCCTGGCGGCCCAGGTGGCGCAGCTCGCGCGCGACCTGGTCGGCGCGGTCCTGCCCGTCGAAGCCGGCCACCTCGGCCAGCCGCTCGCCGGACACGCCTCTGCCGGCGTTCGCGTGCAGCACGGCCGCTATCCGCACCAGACGCTCCATCGGCTCGCGTTGGTCGCGTCCCGGACCAGCCATCAGACCCTCCAGCGTCCCGATCGAGGATTCAGTCGAACGACCCGTGCCGGCCCGCCCCGCCGGCGAACCTGGTCGCTCCCGCGACCGTATCCGCTGCGAGCGAGATCTCGCCGTGTTTCCACTCGTTGGCGATGGCCTCGTCGATGCCCAGCCCCTCCTGCTCGTACGCCGAGAGGCGGTCGTGCCGCATGCAGGTCTGCGGGAAGGCAGCGATCTGCTCGGCCAGCGCGATCGCCTCGTCGAGCACGTGTCCCGGCGCGCTGACCCGGTTGACCAGGCCCGTCCGCAGCGCCTCCTCGGCGCCGACCTCGCGGCCGGTGAGGATCAGGTCCATGGCGTGCGAGTGGCCGATCAGCCGCGGCAGCCGGACCGTGCCGCCGTCGATCAACGGCACGCCCCAGCGGCGGCAGAAGACGCCGAGGGCCGCGGCGGGGTCGGCGACCCGCAGGTCGCACCACAGGGCGAGCTCGAGGCCGCCCGCGACGGCGTACCCGTCGATCGCGGCGATCACCGGCTTGGAGAGCAGCATCCGGGTGGGTCCCATGCCGGCCGGTCCCTCACCCGGCGCGCCGACCTCGACGTCACCGCGCGAGACGGCCTTGAGGTCCGCGCCCGCGCAGAAGACGCCGCCGGCGCCGTGCAGGACCGCGACGGCGGCGCTGTCGTCGGCGTCGTACGCCGTGAAGGCCTCGGTCAGCGCACGCGCGTGCTCGGCGTCGACCGCGTTGCGTACGTCGGGCCGGCTCAGCGTGACGACCGTGACCGGGCCACGACGCTCGACCTCGACGACCACCGACCGCTCCCGCGCTAGAGGTACAGGCCGGTGGACTCGTCGGCGAGCCGGTCGGCGGCGACGGCGTGCACGTCACGCTCGCGCATGACGACGTACACCTCGCCGTGCACCTCGACCTCGGCCTTGTCCTCCGGGTCGTAGAGGACACGGTCGCCGGACTCGATCGCCCGTGCGTGCGGGCCGACGGCGACGACGCGCGACCACGCGAGCCGCTTGCCGCCCATCGCCGCCGTTGCGGGGATGACGATGCCGCCGGAGGACCGGCGCTCGCCGGCGTCGGTGTCGATCTCGCAGAGGACCCGGTCGTGCAGCATCTTGATCGGGGTGTCCCCCGACCGCTCGCCGGCCTGCAGCGAGCTCACTTGACGATCTTGCGGATCACCACGAGCGCGGCGATCACGCCGACCACACCACCGACTGTCTTGAGGATGTTGTCGGTGCGCGGCTGGCCCGTCTCCGGGTCGACGTAGTGCGCCTTGACGGCGGTGACCTCGCGGCCGATGACGGTCTTGGGGTGCGAGCGGTACAGCAACTGATCGATGGTGCTGGCCAGGCGCTCCCTGGCCTCTTCGATCTCGCGCTCGATGTCGGATGGCTTGCTCACGAGGGCAGGCTACCAACCGCCGCGCCTACCTCGGACGCGCCGATGGAATGATGGGGCCATGACCGCACGCCTCGCCCCCGGCGACCCGGCCCCCGACTTCACCCTCACCGACGACACCGGCGCGTCGGTATCGCTCTCCGACGTCCGCGCCGGGCTCCCCGACGGCGGCCGCGTGATCGTGTACTTCTACCCCGCCGCGATGACGCCCGGCTGCACCAAGCAGGCCTGCGACTTCACCGACTCGCTGGACTCCCTCCAGGCGGCCGGCTACACGGTCGTCGGCATCTCCAAGGACACGCCGGCCAAGCTGGCGAAGTTCCGCGAGCGCGACGGCCTGACCATCACGCTGCTGTCCGATCCCGACCTCGAGGTGCATCGGGCCTACGCGGCGTACGGCGAGAAGAAGTTGTACGGAAAGGTCGTCGAGGGTGTCATTCGGTCCACCTTCGTCGTTGAGCACGACGCAACGATCTCCCTGGCGCAGTACAACGTGAAGGCCACCGGCCACGTCGCGAAGCTGCGCAAGGATCTCGGCCTGGCCGGCTGACCCACCCGTAAGGAGCCCGATGGAACTCGCCAACGCCCTCGCCGATCTCGCTCGCGACCACGCCGAGGCGCTGTTCCACGACGCCGGCGCGTTCCGTGGCGCCCTCGACGACTACCTCGACGAAGGTACGGCGACCTCGGGCACGATCAACCTCCTGACCGATGCCGTGCGGCTCGGCGCGCTCGACGGCATGCTGAGCATGCTCGACAGCGGCGCCAGCCCCGGCGCGGCCGTTGAGTCGGCAGGTCAGCGGCTCGCCCGCGAGCGCGGCAGCAGCGACAACCGCGGCTGCCAGTGGGCGTGCGCGGTCCTGGGCTTCGCGCTCGGCCGGATCCCCGAGGACCTCGTGACCAGCCTGGCCCCGAGCGACGGACCGGCCTCCCACACCTCCGCCCCGACCTCGGGTCCCGACTCGACGTCGATCCGACAGTCACCGATGCAGTCACCGATGCAGTCACCGATGCAGTCGCCGCCCGGCTGGCCCGGGTACGGCGCGCCGAGCTCCAACCCGGCCCCGCCCCCGCCGCCCGCCCCTGGCAGCTCGCAGCAGCCGGTGTCGTCCGCGCCCAGCGGCGCTCCGGCCGGCTACGGCGGCTACGGCTACCCGCAGGCCGGCGGGCCGGCGTACGGCTCGTGGCAGCAGCAGCCGGCCAAGAAGAACCGGACCGGGCTGATCGTCGGGCTCGTCGCGGGCGCGCTGGTGCTGATCGTCGCGGTCGTGGTGATCGCGATCGTCGCGAGCAGCGGCGGGAGCGGCAACAACCCCGGCCACACCGGCCCGTCGGCGTCCGGCCCGTCGGCGTCCGGCTCGGCGCCGGTGGCCAAGGGGCCGGTCCTGCACGGCACCGGCTACACCGTGACGATGCCGCAGGGCTGGACCGACCAGACCAAGAGCAGCAGCTCCGCCCCCGGCCTGGACCGCCTCGCGGTCAACTCCTCGTCCGTCGCGAGCTCCACCTCGAACGTCGCCATCGCGGAGAGCAGCTCTATCGGGGTGACCAACCCCGAGGACGTCCGGTCGAACTGGCAGAACGGCCTCAAGGACTCCGACCCGAGCGCCAACGTCACCAAGATCCCCGACCGTCAGATCGACGGTGAGCGCGCGATCGGCGCCGACGTGACCCGCTCGCAGAACGGCACGACCCTGCAGCAGACGGCGTACCTCGTGATCCACAACGGCACCGGCTACACGGTCGTGTTCACCTTCCGCGACGGCGACGCCACCCAGAGCTCGGTGTTCGACAGCTTCCTCAGCGGCTGGAAGTGGCGCTGACGCGCGTCACTAGACTCGGGGCCACGCGCCCGTAGCCCAATTGGCAGAGGCCTACGGTTTAGGTCCGTATCAGTGTGAGTTCGAGTCTCACCGGGCGCACTCGCGCCCTGACCTCAGCCGAGGAGGGCGACGACCTGCGGGGCGATCTCGCGCAGCGCCTTGCCGCGGTGGGAGATCGCGTCCTTGTCCTCACGGGACAGCTCGGCGGTGGTGGCGCCCGGGTGGTCGTCGGCCTCGAACAGCACGTCGTAGCCGAACCCGCCGCTGCCCCGCTGCTCACGGAGGACGCGACCGTCCATCCGGCCCTCGACGACGAGCTCCTCGCCGTCGGGCCGCACGAACGCGATGGAACAGGTGAAGTGGGCGCCCCGTCGCTCGTCGGGTACGTCGTGGAGCTGGTCGAGCAGCAGCCGGTTGTTGCGCGCGTCGGTCTCCGAGCGAAGCTCGGCCCTGCCGGTCCCTGAGGAGGCGAGGGGCGAGCCGTCTCGGAGGGTGGGTTGACCGCTCCAGCGCGCCGACAGCACGCCGGGCATGCCGTTGAGCGCGTCGACGCAGAGGCCCGAGTCGTCGGCGATGGTCGCGAGACCGGTCGCGGCGAGACCGGCCCGCGCCTTGAGCAGCGCGTTGCCGGCGAACGTCGGCTGGTCCTCGACGGGCTCGTCGTAGGCCGGGACGTCCGCGAGACCGACGACCTCGATGCCCGGCAGGTGCGCGGACAGGATGCGCTCCATCTCGAGCACCTTCTTGGCGTTGCCCGACGCGACGAGGACCCGGGTCACGACGACAGCGCTTCCTGCTGCAGGCGGGTGAGGTCGGCGCAGCCCTTCACACCCAGCGCAAGCAGGGCGTCGAGCTCGGCGCGGTCGAACGCGGCGCCCTCGGCCGTGCCCTGCACCTCGACGAACTTGCCGTCGCCGGTCATCACGATGTTCATGTCGGTCTCGGCGCGGACGTCCTCGACGTAGGGCAGGTCGAGCCGCGGGAGGCCGTCGATGATGCCGACGCTGACGGCGGCGACCGAGCCGGTCAGCGCCTCCGGGACGCCGAGCTTGGCACAGGCATCGGCCAGGGCGACGTACGCACCGGTGATGGCGGCGGTGCGGGTCCCGCCGTCGGCCTGGAGGACGTCGCAGTCGAGCTGGATGGTATTCTCGCCGAGCTTGGCGTTGTCGATGACCGCGCGCAGCGAGCGGCCGACGAGGCGCGAGATCTCGTGGGTGCGGCCACCGATGCGGCCCTTGACCGACTCGCGGTCCGAGCGGGTGTTCGTGGACGCCGGCAGCATGGAGTACTCGGCCGTCACCCAGCCGAGACCCGAGCCCTTGCGCCACCGCGGCACGCCCTCCTGCGCGGAGGCGCAGCAGAGGACCCGCGTCTTGCCGAACTCGACCAGCACCGAGCCGGCGGGGTTGTCGAGCCAGTTGCGGGTGATCTTGATGGGGCGCAGCTCGTCGTCGGCGCGGCCGTCCTCGCGGGTCGTCATGACCCCAAAGTTATCGGGCGGCGGCGACAGCCCTCCGCACCGCCCACGGCCCGAGGTCGCGCGCCCGTCGCCCGACCCAGGGCGCGCCCTCCGCGAGCATCCAGACCGCGTCGCTGCGCCAGGTGCGGGGCATGCCGCCGTCCGGAGCCGCACCGGGAGGTACGACGTCCCAGCCCGCCTCGCCCAGCGCGCCGGCCACCGCGATCGCGAGCGCGCGGTGACCGATCTCGGAGGGGTGGAACCGGTCCACCGACCAGCAGTCGCGCCGGGTCAGCTCCGCCCTGCCGCCCAGGTCGAGCCGGACCCCGCCGTACGCCGCGTGCAGGTCGTCGTACGCCGCGTTGACCTGGTCGATGCGCTGGCGCAGCGGGCGCCGCAGGAAGCCGGGGAGCCCGAGCAGCTCGCCGTGGTCGTGGAAGCGCAGCGTCACCAGCGTGGCCCCCTCGGCGGCGAGCCGCCCGCCGATCGCGAACAGGTCGTCGCGCACCCGCACCGGGTCCCAGGTCGACCGGAGCGTGTCGTTGATCCCGACCACGAGCGAGGCCAGGTCGGGCCGGTGCGTCACCGCGGCGGCGAGCTGCTGCTCACGCACCACGGTGGTGGTCGCGCCGGAGATCGCGAGGTTGCAGAAGGACACGTCGTAGGACGCCGACAGCGACTCGGCGAGCAGGCGAGCCCACCCGCGCCAGCCGCCGCCCTGGATCCGGTCGCCGACGCCGACCGTCGTGGAGTCTCCCAGAGCCGCAAACCGCAGGTATCCGCTGGTCACGGCCCTCAGCGTGGCGGCGCCGGATACCGACCGGACACGCCCAGGTGACGTGTCCGGCAACCCTCGGTGACTACTTCACCTCGGCCCGCAGGATCCGCCAGATGCCGAAGCCGAGCGGAAGGGCGATCCACAGGAACGCAGAGACCAGGATCTTCCCCCACTGCTCCCCCGTGTGGATGCTGCCGTCGAGGAACGGCGACATCGCGACCCGGAAGTTGATCCACTCCAGGGCGTGGGCGAGCCACGGACGGATCGCACCGATCGCGGCCAGCACGCCGGGCAGGAGGTACCAGTAGAGGAAGAAGACGACGATGGCGGCCGGCGTGTTCAGCAGCAGGGCCCCGAGCGCGAAGCCGATCGTCATCGTCAGGATCTGGTCGAGGACGGTGGGGAGGAAGGCGGGCAGCGAGCCGGAGGTGCCGGACCAGCTGGTGAGGTCGGGCTGGGCGACGGCGGCGATCGCGGTCATGACGACGGCGAACGCCCACATGACCACCAGGGTGACCAGCACCCAGACGATCGCGACCAACCACTTGGCCATCACGATCTTGATCCGCCTCGGCTCGAGGGCGAAGCTCACCATCGCGCTGCGCTGGCTCCACTCGGTGGTCACCAGCATCACCGCGAGCACGGGCAGCAGCAGCGAGCCGAGGCCCGTGCCGATGAAGCCGAAGTCGGTCAGGTAGACCTGCGAGCTGTGCACCAGCGACATGATCAGGACGAACGCCTCGACGAGTCCGACCAGGATGCCGATGGCGATCAGCAGCCACATCCCCGCACGGGTGTCGTAGGACTTGCGGAACTCGACGAGCACCAGGCGCCAGAACGGGATCCCGGAGGTGTCGCTCACGTTGAGCATCGGCGCCTGCGCGGCGCCGGGCGGCGGCGGAGGGGGAGGCGGCGGGGGCGTGCCGGGGGTCAGCGGCGTGCTGGTCATGAGGTCGCTCCGATCGCGTCGCGCTGGGCGGTTGAGGTGAGCTCGAGGAAGAGGTCCTCCAGGGTCGCGCCGCCGTCACGCAGGTCGGTCAGCACGACCTGCGCCGAGAGCGCGACCCGGCCGACCTGCTCGGTGGTGGCGCCGACCTGGAGGCCGTGCCCACGAGGCTGTACGCCGAACCCGGCGCCCGCGAGCGCGGTGCCGAGCGCGTGGTTGTCCAGGGATGTGACCAGCGACGTGGCGGTGCCGCGGCGGCTGGCGAGGAGGGCTGCCTTGTCGCCGTGGGCGACGATCCGCCCCTGTCCGATCAGGATCATCTCGTCGGCGATCAGCTCGACCTCGTTGAGGAGGTGGCTGGAGAGCAGGACCGTGCCGCCGCGGTCGGCGTACTCCTTGAGCAGGCTGCGCATCCAGCGGATGCCGGCGGGGTCCAGGCCGTTGGCCGGCTCGTCGAGGATGAGCACCTGCGGATCGCCGAGCAGCGCGTGGGCGATGCCGAGGCGCTGCATCATGCCGAGCGAGTAGTTGCGCAGGCGTCGCTTGGACTCGGTCGGGGTCAGGCCGACGACCTCGAGCATCTGGTCCACCCGCTGGCCGGGCAGCCCCATCGTCATCGCGGCCAGGCGCAGGATCTCGCGGCCGGTGCGGCCCTTGTGCTGCGCGGACGCGTCGAGGAGCACACCGACGTGGCGACCCGGGTTGGGGATGTCGGCGTACTTGACGCCGCCGATGGTGACGCTGCCGCGCGTCGGCGGCGTCAGGCCCACCATCACCCGCATCGTCGTGGACTTGCCCGCACCGTTCGGGCCGAGGAAGCCGGTCACCCGGCCGGGTCGGCATTGGAAGCTGACGTCGTCGACCGCGGCGAAGGCGCCGTAGGTCTTGGTCAGGTGGTCGACCGTGATCATGGCGCCCAGCCTGCCTCATAGCGGCGAGGTTCGGGGCGACAAATGATCGTGGCGGGCGCTCAGATGCGGTAGACGGCGCCCGTCGCGGCCCGGTCGCACGGACCCGGGAAGACGGCCTCGGCCTCGGCGTAGATCGCGTCGCCGTCATGCCAGGGCGGGATGTGGGTGACGACGAGGCGCGCGGCGTGGGCCTTGGCGGCGTACTCGCCGGCCTCGACGCCGGTCAGGTGCAGGCTAGGCGGGTTGTCGTCGCCGTGCCGGAACGACGCCTCGCAGAGGAACAGGTCCGCGTCGGTGGCCAGGTCGTGGAGCGCCGGGACCGGACCGGTGTCACCGCTGTAGGCGAGCACCTTGCCGTTGGCGCTGATCCGCATGCCGTACGCCGGGACGGGGTGGTCGACCTCGAAGGACTCGACCGTGAACGGCCCGACAGTGAAGGTGCGGCCGTAGGTGCGGAAGATGAACTCCTCGCGCATGCCCGGCTTGCGCGGCAGGTCGTAGGCGCGGGCCAGGCGTCGCGCGGTGCCCTTCGGACCGTAGACGGGGATCCGCGGCTGGCAGCCGGTCGGGTGGTACTTGCGCAGGACGTAGTAGCTGGTCATGTCGACGCAGTGGTCGGCGTGCAGGTGGCTGAGCAGCACCGCGTCGACGGCCAGCGGGTCGACGTAGCGCTGGAGCAGGCCGAGCGCGCCGTTGCCCATGTCCAGGACCAGGCTCCAGGTGCGGTCGGGCTCCTCGGGAGACCTCGCCTGGACGAGGTAGCAGCTCGCCGGCGAGTCGGGTCCGGGATAGGAGCCGGAGCACCCGATCACGGTGAGGAGCATGCCGTCGGTCGGCACGTCCTCCGTGACGTCTCCCTGGCGCAACACGGTCACAGCCTAAGCGCTGCGCGGCTCACCCTGCGCATCCCGCGACCGAACTCACGCCCAGAGCTGGCCCTCGAGGCGCTCCTCGGCCTCGTCGACGGTGCCCTCGTAGGCGCCGGTCGAGAGGTACTTCCAGCCCGCGTCGGCGACGACGAAGGCGATGTCCGCGGACTCCCCCGCCTTGGCCGCCTTCGCGGCCTGGCCCATCGCGGCATGCAGGATCGCGCCGGTGGAGATGCCGGCGAAGATGCCCTCGAGCTCGAGCAGCTCGCGCACCCGTCGTACGGCGTCGCGCGGGCCGACCGAGAAGCGGGTGTCGATGAGGCCGGCGTCGTACAGCTCGGGGACGAAGCCCTCGTCGAGGTTGCGCAGTCCGTAGACCAGCTCGCCGTACCGCGGCTCGGCGGCGACGATGGTGACGTCGGACTTGGCCTTGCGGAAGTAGCGCGAGACGCCCATCAGCGTGCCGGTGGTGCCGAGGCCGGCGACGAAGTGGGTGATCGAGGGCAGGTCCGCCAGGATCTCCGGGCCGGTGCCCTCCTCGTGCGCGAGCGCGTTGGCCGCGTTGCCGTACTGGTAGAGCATCACCCAGTCGGGGTGCTCAGCCGCGATCCGCTTCGCGACCCGCACGGCCTCGTTGGAGCCACCGGCGGCGGGGCTGGAGATGATCTCCGCGCCCCACATCCGCAGCAGAACGCGACGCTCCTCGGAGGTGTTCTCCGGCATCACGAAGACGGTGCGGTAGCCCTTGAGCTTGGCCGCCATCGCGATCGAGATGCCGGTGTTGCCCGAGGTGGGCTCGAGGATCGTGCAGCCCGGACGGAGCAGGCCGTCCTTCTCCGCCTCCTCGATCATCCGCAGCGCCGGCCGGTCCTTGATGGAGCCGGTCGGGTTGCGGTCCTCGAGCTTGGCCCAGAGGCGGACCTCCGCGCCGTTCGGGAGGACCCCCGGCGACAGCCGCGGCAGCCCGACGAGCGGAGTGCCGCCCACCGATGCCAGCAGGTTGTCGAACCGGGCCATCAGATCTCCCTCGTCTCCAGGTGGTCGAGCGTCTACAGGTGGTCGAGCTTGTCGAGACCGCTCAGCGGGCGCCGCCGGCGACGGCCGGCAGGATGACGACCTGGTCGCCGTCGGAGAGCGGGGCCTCGAGGCTGCCCAGGAACCGGACGTCCTCGTCGTTGATGTAGATGTTGACGAACCGACGGAGGTCCGGACCGCTGTCCTTGACGTCGATGAGGCGGTCCTTGATGCCGGGGTTGTCGGCCTCGAGGGAGTCGATCAGCGCGCTGAGGGTGGCGCCCTCGGCGTTCACCGCCTTCTCGCCGCCGGTGTAGGTGCGCAGGATGGTCGGGATCTTGACCTCGATGGCCATGTCAGCGGTTCTCCTCGGTGTTGGTTGCGGCGACGACCTCGACCGGTTCCTCGGTCACCTCGCCGTCGACGATTCTGTAGGACCTGAACTCGACAGGCCCCTCGTTATTCCCGTGCTCGCGTGTGCTGACCAGCACGTAGTGCGCCCCGGGCTCGCCCGCCAGGTTGATGTCGGTGACGCTCGGGTAGGCCTCGGTCGCGGTGTGGGAGTGGTAGATGACCACCGGCTCCTCGTCGCGGTCGTCCATCTCCTTGTACAGCTCCAGCAGGTCGGTGGAGTCGTACTCGTAGAACGTCGGGCTGCCCGCCGCGTTGACCATCTCGACGAACCGCGCCGGCCGGTCGCTGCCCAGCGGCCCCGCCACCACGCCACACGCCTCGACCGGGTGGTCCCGCTTGGCGTGCGCGACGATGGCGTCGTACGTCGCCTGGTCGATCTTCAGCACGCACCCAGCCTAGGGCGCCCGCCGACGCGGTCCGATTCCTGGCCGCGCCACGGACAGCGATCGACGTCACACCCCGTCGTCCGATCCGAGTGACCGCGGCGGACCGCCATCGTGTGCCCGTCAGGGTCCGGAGCGGTCACTCGATGCGTCGAGCAGCGCATCGAGCGCGTCGCGCCGATCGAGCACGTCGTCCAACGACTCGGGCTCGGGTCCGAGCACCCACCTCCACAGCTGCGGTCTGGCGCGGGCAGCGGCCGCCCTCATCCGGGCCACGACCAGGCCGGTGTCGTCGAGGTCGGAGCCGACGACCTCGACGTACTCCAGACCGGCCTGCCGGAGGGCATCCGCGCGGCGTACGTCGTCGGCGTGACGCCGCCTCCCCCGGTGGTCCGCGCCCTGGTACTCACCCACGACCCCACGGATCGGGTCGAACAGGTCCGGCTTGGCGATGAACCTCCCGGACAGGTCACGGATCGGGCGGTTGAGCAGCGGCCGGTCCCAACGGCCGGCCAGCTCCCAGATCAACCGGAACCGCGTCTCCTGGGGCGAGGCTGAGCCCTCGCGGGCGAGGGCCAGCGCACGCCGCGCGTCGTTCAGCCGCCGGGCACCCGCGCGCCCGGCCAGGTAGGAGGCGAACCTCCTGTTGGAGGTCAGCTCTGCCGCCGTGGCCATGTCGATCGCCGCGACGGCGTCGGGAAGGGTACGGCGGCGCAGCTCGTCGAACAGCGCGTGCTCCGGCCGCGCGCACCGCAGCCCGCGTCGCTGCTGGACCTCGGCCGGATCCGCCCGATCACGGACGACCTCCACTCCCTGCCAGGCACGCAGACGCTCACCGTTGGCGGCGAGCACGACCGGGTGAGCAGTACGCCCGTCCGGTGCCAGCCCGTCGAAGAAGGCGGCACCCGCCCACCTCAGGGCGGCCCAGCCGGTGACGTAGCCGGCGACGAGCGGCCTACCGGCCTCGAGGATCCGCTGCTCGACGGCATCGCTTCGAAGGCGGAGGTCGACGTACAACCGGGGCGAGGACCGCCGCCAGAACGGGCCCGCCGCCTGCGCCTTGGTGGGCCCTGCCCGACCGGACGGATCGACGGGGACAGGCCACGTGAGACGCGGGACGGAGGTGACCTTCGGCTGCCAATGATCGAGCATGCACCGGACCGTGCCCCGGTTCCGGCGGCGCGACGCAGCGCCTGGTCCGCCCGTGGGTGACCGAGTGACCGCGGCCGCCGGCGGTCTGGGCTCCTTGACCGTCCCGGACGGTCACTCGGGGCTCGTTCAGGCTGCGGCGCGAGCGTCCTTCGACTTCATCGCGATCCGCTCGGCGCTGGGCCAGCGGACGTCGCGGACCCAGCCGAGCTTCTCCATGACCCAGATGATGCGGGCGGAGGAGTCGAGCTGGAAGCGCTTGACGCCGTGGCGGGCGCTGGTCGGGTCGGCGTGGTGGAGGTTGTGCCAGGACTCGCCGCCGGACGGGATGGCCAGCCACCACACGTTGCCGGAGAAGTCGCGCGAGGCGAACGGACGCTCGCCGGCGGTGTGGCAGATCGAGTTGATCGACCAGGTGACGTGGTGGATCAGGCCGATCCGCACCACGGTGCCCCAGAAGAACGCGGTCAGCGCCCCCTGCCACGACCAGGTGAGCAGGAAGCCGAGGAGCGGCGGGAGCAGCAGCGAGACCAGCGTCCACAGCCAGAACAGGCGGGAGATGCGCACCAGGTCGCGGTCCTTGGCCAGGTCGGGTGCGTAGCGCTCGATCGGCGTCTGCTCCTCGTCGAAGAGCCAGCCCATGTGCGCCCAGATCACGCCCTTGGTCAACGCACCGAGGCTCTTGCCGAAGCGCCACGGCGAGTGGGGGTCGCCGTCGCGGTCGGAGAACCGGTGGTGCTTGCGGTGGTCGGCCACCCAGCGGATGACCGGCCCCTCGATCGACATCGACCCGGCGATCGCCAGCGCGATCTTGACCGGCCGCGCGGGCTTGAAGGACTTGTGGGTGAAGAGGCGGTGGTAGCCGACGGTGATGCCGTGGAGCGTCACGCCGTACATCACGAGGGTGATGAGCACGTCGCTCCACCCGAGCCAGCCACCCCACGCGATCGGGATCGCGGCCAGGATCGCCAGGAACGGGACCGCGATGAACAGGGCGAGAGCGAAGCGCTCCCAGAAGCCCTGCGTGTCGCCCCCGAGGGTGGCTCGCGCCGTGGTGTCGGGACGGTTGTCGATCGCGGTCATCGGGGGCTCCCCTGGTGGCGTGCGCGGTCACGGGCACTTCGAGAGTAACCCGGTGCCGGGGTCAACCGGCAACCGCGTCGATCAACGTCTCCTGCAGGTAGCCCAGCCACTCGAAGAGGTGATGAGCCTGAGCACGCGGGTCGTCGTCGGGAAGGGAGTCCCAGTAGTCCTGGTCGTCCTCCTCCACCTCGAGGCGTACGCCGAGGGCGAGCCTCAGGTCGGCCATGGCGCGCATCCAGGTCAGCGCGGCCCCCTCGTCGAGCTCGACGTCGATCACCAGGTCGGGGTCGTTGGGATCGGGCGGGAGACCCGCTTCCTCGAGGGCGTCGATGATCGACTCGGCCGCCTTGGACTTCGAGTCGCGCAGGCCGCCCTCGGTGTAGCGCCGGAACTCCCCCGCCGCCTCCTCGTCGTCGTGGTACGCCGAGGGGAACAGCCGCTGCAGCACAGGGTCCTCCGGCTCGGTGGTCGGGCCGGAGAAGTCGAGCAGATCCTCGAGCGGGTCGCTGCCGGTGGAGGTCGCGGCCCGCTCGTTGTGGATCAGCTCGACGAGCTGGGCGGCGAGCGAGCGCAGCAGGTCGGCCTCGAGCGCGGAGAGGGTCGCGATCACCCGCTTGCTGCGCCGGTCGCGGACGAAGCCGGCCATCACTCGGCCTTCTGCAGGGTCGCCCAGAGGCCGTACTCGTGCATCGCCTGGACGTCGCGCTCCATCGCCTCGCGGGTGCCGCTGCTGACCGACGAGCGGCCGTCCTCGTGGACCTCGAGCATGAGCTTCTCGGCCTTCTTCTTGGAGTAGCCGAAGTAGGAGGTGAAGACGAAGGTGACGTAGGACATCAGGTTCACCGGGTCGTTCCACACGACCGTCACCCACGGGGTGTCCGCCATCGTCACCTCGTCCGGCGTGACGTCGGGAAGCACCCCGGGATCGGCGTGGGTGGGGCTGGCGGTGCTCACGTCACCATGGTTCCACAGGGGGTCAGCGGCACCAGCGCTCAGCCACGGTCCTGACCACGTTGGCGTTGCGGTTGGTGCCGACCACGCCGAGACCCTTCTCGACGCCCCACGGGTCGACGTTCCCCTGCTCGTAGCCGGGACCGAGCAGGAGGTGCGCCGCCCGGTTGCGTACGACGACCCGGCGGCCGCCCTCCGAGCGTGACTCGAGCGCCGCGACCGCCGCCGGCTCCGGCTCGGCCTGCAGCAGGAAGACGTAGTGACGCTCGAGGTCGGGCGTGGCCAGCTCGAGGGTGTCGTCGGCGACGGCGACGAGCTCGGCGGACCGGAACACGATCGTCGGCACCTCGAAGCCGGTCCGCTCGGCGTAGGCCCTCTCGAGAGCGCCGCGGACCCGGTCGGATGAGCGCATCGAGGACGCGAGCCGGACGTTGCCGGTGTTGATGTAGGTCTCGACACCCTCGCCCCCGGCCGCCTCGGTCGCGGCGGCGATGTCGGCCTTGGCGAACTTGCGGGTCGCCCCGAGGTTGATGGCGCGCAGGAAAGCGACGTACGTCGGCATGCGCACAGTCTGGCGTCTCCCACGGACATCTTGCATTACATAGGTTTCCTATGTATATTCGTCGTCGATGAGCCCCGTGACCACCACCCTGAGCAGCGACCTGGCGATGTACGCCGCCCGCGTCGTGCGCCTGATCCGCCAGGAGAACGCGCAGACCGCCGGCGTCCGCGCGCTGTCGATGATCGACGAGCACGGCCCGCTCGGCGTGACCGCGCTCGCCCAGCTCGACAACTGCTCGCAGCCGACCATGACCGGGATCGTGCGCCAGCTGCGCGACCAGGGCTGGGTGGCCCGCCAGCCGCACCCGAGCGACGCGCGGATCGGGCTCATCGCCCTGACCGACGAGGGCCGCGCCGAGCTCGCCCGTGTACGACGCGCCAACGGCGAGCTCATCGCGTCCCGCATCGACCGACACCCGGAGCACTCCGCCGAGGACCTGGCGACCGCCGTCGCCGTCCTCCGCGACGTGCTCGCCGCACCGACCGACCCCGAGGAGTGATCCAGTGACCGGCTCGACCGTCACCACCCCGCAGAGCGAGCAGACCGGCTCGCTGCTGCAGCAACCACGTGCCGTCTGGGCCGTGGCCTTCGCCTGCGTCATCTCGTTCATGGGCCTCGGCCTGGTGGACCCGATCCTCGCCTCGCTCAGGGCCAGCCTGGGGGCGACGACCGGTCAGATCTCGCTGCTGTTCACCTCCTACCTGGTGGTGACGGCGGTGGCGATGCTGATCACCGGCTTCGTGTCGAGCCGGATCGGCGTCAAGTGGACCCTGCTCAGCGGGCTGGCGATCATCGTCGTCTTCTCCGCCCTCGGCGGCTGCATGAACAGCGTCGGCGGCATCGTCGCGGCCCGAGCCTTCTGGGGCCTGGGCAACGCGCTGTTCATCGCGACCTCGCTGGCCACGATCGTCTCGCTGTCCGCGGGCTCGCTGAAGCAGGCCGTCCTGCTCTACGAGTCGGCGCTGGGCATCGGCATCGGTCTCGGCCCGATCGTCGGCGGCCAGCTCGGCCAGCACATCAGCTGGCGCGGCCCGTTCTTCGGCGTCGCGGTGCTGATGTTCATCGGCCTGGTGGCCACGTTCTTCCTGCTGCCGGCCACCCCGAAGCCCGAGCACACCACCTCGATCGCCGATCCGATCCGCGCGCTCCGCTACCCGGGCCTGCTGGTCGTCTCACTGGTCTCGCTGCTCTACAACTTCGGCTTCTTCACCCTCATGGCGGTGGCGCCCTACCCCATGAAGATGTCGGCGGCCGGCGTCGGCTGGGTCTTCTTCGGCTGGGGCCTGGCGCTCGCCTTCACCTCCATCTGGGGCGCGCCGTGGCTCGAGGCCCGCATCGGCACCGTGGCCGCGATCGTCACCGCGCTGCTGGGCTTCGCGATCCTGCTCACGGGCATGGCCGTCTTCTCCGCCCACCCGGCGATCCTGGTGGTCTGCGTGGTGCTCGCCGGTCTCTGCCTCGGCATCAACAACACCGTGATCACCACGCTCGTGATGGGCGCGGCTCCCGTGCCACGACCGGTCGCGTCGGCGGCGTACTCCTTCGTGCGATTCTTCGGCGGCGCGGTCGGCGCGTACGTCGCCGGCAAGCTGGCGGAGCACAGCTTCCACACGCCGTTCTACCTCGGCGCCGGCGTCACGCTCTGCGCGCTCGCGCTGCTGCTGGCCTGCCGTCGGTTCATCCCCGTCTCGGGCGCCCCGGCGCACGGCTCGACCGAGGAGGCCGAGGTCCTGGAGGCCGCCGACATCGACTGATCCCCGTCAGCCGAGCAGGCCCGGGCTCGTACCTGAGATCCGGAACCGGCCCAGCCCCCCAGCGGGCCGGCTCCGGGTCCCGGGTACGAGCCCGGGCCTCGCCGTACGGCGGGCGTCAGGACGTCTGGCGCACCGACCACTCGCGGATGCGGTCGATCCGCTTCTGGAGCTGCTCGGCGTTGGCGACCGCGGCGGCCGGGCCGCCGCACTCCTTGCGCAGCGCGGCGTGGGTGATCGCGTGCGGCTGGCCGGTGCGGTGGTTCCAGGAGCCGACCAGGCCGTTGAGCTCGCGGCGCAGCAGCGCGAGGTGCTCGTGGGTCGTCACCTCGGCGACCAAGTCGGCCGGCCGGGCCTGCTCCGCCTCCTTGGGGGTACGCCGGCGGTCGTCCTGCCGCTGACGCAGGAGCTGCTTCATCTGGTCGGGGTCCAGCAGGCCCGGGATGCCGAGGAAGTCCATCTCCTCGTCGGACCCCACGTGGACCTCGCCCTCGTGACCGAACTGCGCACCGTCGTACAGGGCGTGATCGAAGCGCGCCTCGGAGCCGAGCGCCTCGAACGGCAGCGCCTCGAGGTCCGCGGAGGCGGCCTCGCCCGCCTGGGCGCGGGCCATGAGGTCCTCCTCGGCGCCGAAGACGTCGCCGGGATCCGCGTCCTTGCGGCGGCCGAGGACGTGGTCGCGCTGCACCTCGAGCTCGGCCGCGAATGTGAGCAGGTTCGGCACCGACGGCAAGAAGACCGACGCGATCTCGCCGCGGGCACGCGCGCGCACGAAGCGGCCGACGGCCTGGGCGAAGAACAGCGGCGTCGAGGTGGTCGTGGCCCAGACCCCCACGGCGAGCCGAGGTACGTCGACGCCCTCCGAGACCATCCGGACCGCGACCATCCAGCGGCCGTCGCCGTCGCTGAACCCGCTGATCTTCTTCGAGGCGGCCTTCTCGTCGGACAGCACCACGGTCGGCGACTCGCCGCTGACCTGCTTGAGCAGCTTGGCGTAGGCGCGGGCCGAGTCCTGGTCGGAGGCGATGACGAGACCGCCGGCGTCGGGCACGTGGCGGCGCACCTCGGAGAGCCGCTTGTCGGCGGCGGCGAGCACCGACGGCATCCACGACCCGCTCGGGTCGAGCGCGGTCCGCAGGGCGTGCGCGGTCATGTCCTTGGTCAGCGGCTCGCCCAGCGACGCGGCCACCTCGTCACCGGCGCGCGTGCGCCACGACATCTGGCCGGAGTAGGCGAGGAACAGCACCGGGCGCACCACGTGGTCGCGCAGCGCCTCGGCGTAGCCGTAGGTGTAGTCGGCGACCGACATCGGTACGCCGTCCTCCCCCGGCTGGTAGCCCACGAACGGGATCGGGTTGATGTCGGACCGGAACGGCGTGCCGGTCAGCGCGAGGCGGCGGGCAGCGGGCTCGAACGCCTCACGGACCCCCTCGCCCCAGCTCAGCGAGTCGCCTGCGTGGTGCACCTCGTCGAGGACGACCAGCGTCTTGAACCGCTCGGTGCGGATCCGCAGCGCGAGCGGGTTGACCCCGACGCCGGCGTACGTGACCGCGATGCCGACGTAGTCGGTGGAGATCTTGCCGCTGCCCGAGGAGTACGTCGGATCGATCGGGATGCCGGCCTTGGCCGCCGCGGCCGCCCACTGCGTCTTCAGGTGCTCGGTCGGCGCGACGATGATGAGCCGGTCGACGATCCGGCGGCCGAGCAGCTCTGCGGCGACCGTCAGCGCGAAGGTGGTCTTGCCGGCGCCCGGCGTGGCGACCGCCAGGAAGTCGCGCGGGCTGCGCGCGAGGTAGTCCTCGAGGGCCGACTGCTGCCAGGCGCGGAGCGAGCCGGCCGTGCCCCACGCGGCGCGCTCGGGCCAGGCGGGACCGAGGTTGGCGGCTGCTCGGGGGGCGGGACCGGTCGGGGCGGGCCCGCCCGTCACTCGCCCGAGCCCGGGTTGCCGTCGTCGCCGTCGTCCTCGGAGAAGTTCTCCCAGATGTCCTTGCACTCCGGGCACACCGGGAACCTCTCCGGCGCCCGGCTCGGCACCCAGACCTTGCCGCAGAGCGCGACGACCGGAGTGCCCATGACCATCGCCTCGGTCAGCTTGTCCTTCTCCACGTAGTGGGAGAAGCGCTCGTGATCACCCTCATCCGTCGGGACGGTGCGCTCGCGGATGAGCGTGTCGGTGTCCGTGGAGCCGAAGCCGATCGTCGTCACGGCTTCGAGTGTAGTTGGCCCCGTCGCGGTCAGTTCAACGCGGGATCGGCGGGTCTCGTCGCGTGCATGGCGAGCTCCCCGGGCTGTCGGCGAAGGACCCGGCGGGACAGCCCCAGCGTGTCGGCGGCGAACACGTCGTCGTACGTCGCGGGCACGACGTACCAGTCGCCGCGGGCGATCTCGCCCTCCAGCTGGCCGGCGCCCCAGCCGGCGTACCCGGCGAAGATGCGGAGCCGCTCGACGGTGCCGACGACGAGCGCGGTGGGCGTGTCGAGGTCGAGGATCCCGAGCGGCCCGGACACGGCACGGAAGCCCGCGGCGCCGTCGGGATCGCTGGCCAGGGCGACCGCGAGCGCGCCGTCGGTGCCGACCGGCCCACCCTGGAAGAGCACCTCGGGGTCGTCCACGACGTCGCCCCAGGCATCGAGCACCTGCTCGACGGGCACCCGGCTGGGTCGGTTGAGGACCACGCCGAGCGCGCCATCGTCGTCCGCGTCGAGCAGCAGCACGACCGTGTCGGCGAAGTTCGGGTCCGACAGCTCCGGGCTCGCCACGAGGAGCAAGCCCGGAGCCGGTGGTACGCCGAAGGTCACCGCCCCATCATGACGCAGGACGGGCACGCCGCGGGTCAGGCGGCGAGGACCGCCCGGAGCCGCTCGATGAGGCTGCCGCGGGGTTCGGGCTGCTCGTCGTCGGCCGGGACGATGACCCCGGCAACGCCCCGGTGCAGGTCGCGGCCCCAGGCCTCGATGTCGGCGCCGATGCGGGTGCTGGTCGCGTCGTCGAGACCGGAGCGGCCCGCCATCACGGCGAGGTACTGGTGCTCCTTGGCGGTCGCGATCCGGACCGCGTGGGCCATCGCCTCGTCGATCGGGTTCGCGCAGTAGTTGTCGAGGATGAGGCGTACGCCGACGAGCTCGTCGGCGGTCTGCCGCCAGCCGAGCACGACGCGCTGCTCGAGGTCCATCGGCTGGCTGAGCATCTGGCGCTCGATGTTGCCGGAGAGGCGGGTGTGCCACTTCAGCTGCAGCGCCGAGAGGAGGTCGAGCTCGTCGCGGAACGTCTCGCTCACACCGTCGAGGTCCATCGGGAGGATCCCGTCCTTCCGGACCGCCGCGGTCGCGATGACGGAGCGAAGGGTCTCGCCCCGGTTGTGAAACGCCTTCCAGGTCATGGTCAGCACTCCTGTCTTGTCGTCTGCGGCAGGACGGATGCGGTATCGGGGCCCGGTTGGTCCGGATACTGTTGGCATCTGGCATACCGTCGGTACGTACTTCGAGTATGGGCCATACCGTCGGTACGGAACCATCACCGGGACGGTGATCCCGCCCACGCGACGACCGTCACGGGCGGGCGTCACAGCAGAGCCCGCCGGCCAGGCGGAGGCCGGCCGGCGCAGCGAGCACGGAAGGGGCGAGAGTGATCCACGACACGCGGTCGTCCTATGCTGACTCGGTGGCGAAGGCGAAGGGATCGGTGTCCAAGCTCGTACCCAAGGTCCCCAAGCCCAGCGTCCCGAAGGTCCCCGACGTCGTCGCCGGCGCGACCCGGCGGGCGTCGTACACGGCGTCGACGAAGCGGGCGCTGATCGAGATCTCCGAGGCCCTCTTCACCGAGCACGGGTACGCCGCGACCAGCCTCGAGGCGATCGTGTCGGCCGCGCGGGTGACCAAGGGCGCGCTCTACCACCACTTCTCCGGCAAGCAGGACCTCTTCGAGGCCGTCTTCGAGCGCGTCGAGGCCGACGCCTCCAAGCAGATCCAGAAGGCGCTGCGCAGCGCGCGCGACCCGTGGCGCAAGGCCGAGAGCGGCCTGGGCGCGTTCCTCGTGGTCGTGCAGGAGGCCCGCTACCGCCGGATCGTCATCCAGGACGGCCCGTCGGTCCTGGGCTACGAGCGCTTCCGCGAGCAGGAGGAGCGCTCGACCTTCGCGAACGTCGTCGACATCGTGCGCGCCACCCTCGAGGCGGGGTCGTGGGACCTCGACGACGAGATGCTGCAGACATTCGCGCGGATCTTCTTCGGCGCCATGTCGTCGGCCGGCGAGTCGGTCGCGACGGCCGACGACCCCGAGGCCGCCGCGTCGCGGGTCCAGACCGCGATCGGGTTCCTGCTGACCGGCGTGCAGATGATGGTCGAGGCGGGCGTGGAGCTGCCGCTCGGTGTGACCACGCGGCGAGGCGACGAGGCCGAGGACGACGAAGGGCCCACGGAGGACTGACCTCCGCGGGCCCCTCGGGAAGCCGAGCCCGGGGCTACTTGCCCCAGGAGACCGACCCGGCCGGGAACGTGCCCTTGCCGGGAACGAGGTCGAGCCAGGTGCGGCCGGCCGGGATCTTCAGCGGCTTGCCGGCGGCGTCCTTGAACTTCACCGTCGAGTCCTCGCTGGGCTTGACCCAGGTGGCCTTCACCATCTGACCGCCGTGGAAGATCAGCGCCTTGCCGGTGCCGACGAAGTGCGAGACCGGGACCGGGTTGCCGGCCGGGTCGCGGTACGGCGCGCTGGAGGTCGTGATCGTCGCCGCGATGATCGTGTCCGGGGTGAAGTCGTCACCCTTGGCCATGAAGCTGTTGCTCATCACGTAGTGCTGACCGGTGTAGGACCAGCGGTCGGTGCACGCGGCGTGACCGACCGACGTGGTGACGGACTTCGCGGGCTTGCCCTTGGCCAGGGCCTTGGTGCCGAAGGGCAGGTAGTCGTGGGGTCGCGAGGCCGGCTTCTTGGCCTCGGCACCGATCCGGCGGAGGTTGGCCGCGACGTCGTACGGCTGGTTGCCGAGGTCGGTGACGCGCACGATGTTGGGGTTGTTCATGTTCAGGAACGTCACCCCGGCCTTCTTCATGCCGTTGAAGGTCACCGGCGCCATGCCGGAGGTGACGATGGTGGCGTTCAGCGGCTTGGCCACGCCGACGTCGGTCAGGCGCGCGGAGCGGACCGGGCCGACCTCCTTGGGCAGCTTGTCGTAGTAGAGCGCCGCCAGGCGGCACAGGCCGCCCTCGACGAGCTCCTCGGTGATCAGGTCGGCCTTGCCGAGGCCGACCTGGCCGGCGGCGCCGCCGCCCCAGGTCGACGGCGGGGTGTCCGGGACCTTCACGAGGTAGACCGGGTGCGGCTGCTCCGCGTCGGCCATCGTGAGGCCGGTGAGCGGGTTGGTGCTCGGCGCCGCGGCGGAGGCGGACGGGCTGCCGGGGCTGCTGGTCGCGGTGTCGGCACTCTTCGAGCCGCAGGCGGTGACCAGCAGGCTGAGCGCGGCTGCCGCGGCGGGGAGGGCGTAGCGGGTGCGGATGTGCACGGATGCTCCGATCGATCTTGGACGGCCGAGGGAAGTCGACGATCCAGTGTGGGCTTTGCAAAGACGACGCCCGCGCAGCAGCGCGGGCGTGTCGGGCGAAACGAAGGTACCTGGGTCAGCCCAGCGTCACGCCACCGTCCACGTTGATGGTCTGGCCGGTGATGTACGACGCCTCGTCGCTGCACAGGAACGCGATCGCGGCGGCGATGTCCTCGGGGTAGCCGATCCGCTTGACCGGGTTGGCGTCCGCGTTGAGCTTGAAGAACTCGTCGTGGTCCATCTTCAGGCGGTCGGCGGTGGCCTCGGTCATCTCGGTGCGGATGAAGCCGGGCGCGATCGCGTTGACGTTGATGCCGAAGGGACCGAGCTCGATGCCGAGGGTGCGGGTGAAGCCCTGGACGCCCATCTTCGCGGCCGAGTAGTTGGCCTGACCGCGGTTGCCGTAGGCGGAGATCGATGAGAGGTTCACGATCTTGCCGTACTTCTGCTCCACGAAGTGCTTCTGAGCGGCCTTGCTCATCAGGAACGCACCCTTGAGGTGCACGCCCATGACGAGGTCCCAGTCGTCCTCGGTCATCTTGAAGAGCAGGTTGTCGCGGGTGATGCCCGCGTTGTTGACCAGGATGTGGATGCCGCCGAGCTCGGCCACCACCCGGTCGATCGCGGCCTCGACCGACGGACCGTCGGACACGTTCGCGCCGATGCCGATCGCCTTGGCGCCGTCGACCAGGGACAGCTTGGCGGCGGCCTCCGCGGCAGCGCCCTCGTCGAGGTCGACGATCGCGACCGATGCGCCCTCCTCGGCGAATCGCTGCGCCGTGCCGAAGCCGATGCCCCGCGCGGCGCCGGTGATGACGGCGACCTTCTGGTCGAAACGACCCATGCTTCCCACTCCTCTGATCTTCGTGCTCGAGTCCTGAGCGAACGCTGCGAGCCTACGGGGTGAGGGCGGCCCGGAGACGCGCGGCGTACTCGGCGGCCTCGCCGTCGGCGTACCTGTGACGGGGCCAGAAGAACCCGCGGAGGCCGTCGCCCTTGGTGCGCGGGACGACGTGGAGGTGCAGGTGGGGCACCGACTGGCTGACGGTGTTGTTGATCGCCACGAAGCTGCCCTGGGCGCCGAGGGCGTCCACCACGGCGGCGGCGAGGCGCTGCGCGGCGGCGAGGAACGGGGCGCGCAGCTCGTCGGGCAGGTCCGGCAGGGTCACGACGTGGCGGCGCGGCACCAGCAGGACGTGCCCCTTGAAGACCGGCCGGCGGTCGAGGAACGCGACGAGATCCGGCTCGTCGAGCACCATCTCGGCGGCCTGGTCGCCGGCCACGATCGAGCAGAACGCGCAGTCGGGCATGAGATCACGGTACGGTTTACCCGCACGTACGACGATCGAGGAGCATCATGTCCGACGCCAACGGTGAGCAGTTCGCCGGGTTCTCCGACAACCACTACCAGCACCTGATGCACACGCTCGCGATGATCTCGCTCTGGCTGATCATCATCATCGGCGTGGCCGCGGGCGTCTTCGGCTTCATCTGGGGCCAGTCGCACTGACCCGCCCGGGCTCAGAGCAGGCCCTCGGCCTGCTTGACCCGCAGGACCCGCAGCGCGGAGCGGTCGACGAGTGACCGGAGCGCCGGGTCGGACCGCGCCCCGGCGAGCACCGCGTGGTACATCGCCGGGACGGGGTCCGCGGTCGACACCAGGATCACGTCGCCGCCCGCACGCAGGAACTTCAACGCCCGCTGCGCCGGTGACCAACGGGCGACGGCCGGGGTGTCCAGGCTGTCGCTGACCACGACGCCGTCGAAGCCGAGGTCGTGGCGCAGCATCCCGCGGATCACCTTCGCGCTGAAGCAGGCGGGGTTGTGGCGGTCGATCCGCGAGTACCAGGCGGTCGACATCATCACCATCGGTACGCCGGCGTCGACCGTGGCTCGGAACGGCCTCAGGTAGGCGTCGTCGCGGCGGGTGGTGCCGTCGACGACCGAGCTGGAGAAGTCGGTGTTTCCCCGCACCCGGCCGAGGCCCGGGAAGTGCTTGGCACTCGTCGCGACCCCGGCCTCCCGCATGCCGCGGACGACGGCGGTCGCGTGCGACGAGACGCGCGGCACGGCGTACCCGAGCTCGCGCTGCCAGTGCCCGATCGGCTCGTTGGCACCGCCCACGCTCGCGGGCACGGTGTCGGAGACGGGTGCGAGGTCGACGTTCACCCCGGCGGCGTGGAGCTCGCGCCCCCAGGCCGCCGCCGACCTCTGCAGGCGGCGGACCGGCCAGGCGCCCTGCGTCAGCGCGGTCGGCATGGTGGAGAAGCCGGGGCCGCGCAGGTGCTGGACGTTGCCGCCCTCCTGGTCGACGGCGACGAGCGGCCGGACCCGGTGCGTCGACGCCGCACCGACCTCGCGGCGCATCGCGACCACCGTCCGGCGGACCGTACGACGACCGCCGGTCGTCGTGTCCATCAGGACGACGTTGCCCACGTGGAACCGCCGGATCGCGGCCCGCGTCGCCGGCGACGGGCTGCCCGACGGCGTACCGACCATGAACAGCTGGCCCACCCGCTGCGGCAGGGTCATCGAGGCCAGCACGCGCTCGGCCGCCGAGCGGCGCGACACCGACGAGGTGGAGCCGGGGCTCGAGAGCAGGGACGCGAGGGCCCAGGCCGCCAGCACCAGGGCCAGCAGCGCCGGCCAGACCACCGACCCCCGAAGCCTTCGCACGCGCGGCACGCTAGGCGATCCGGCCGCCTCGGCGCCAACCGGATCAGGCCAGCAGGAACGCTCCCCCGAGGAGGAGTGAGACGACTTTCACCAGCTCGGCGCCGACGTACCAGAGGTGCGCGCGGGAGCGGGGCGCGTCCTCGGTCGCGACACCGGCGAGCACGGCGTCGGAGCGACGCGCGAGGGCGGGCCGGACGAGCGCCAGCTGGGCGGCGAGCACGACGACCGCGACGGCGACCGCGACGGCCGCGCGGCGCTCGGGCGTGCCGAGGGCCAGGCAGGCGACGACCGCGACGGCGAGGACCAGCTCGACGGCGTTGAGGGCGCGGAAGACCCGTCGGCCGATGCCGAGACCGATCGGGACCGTCACGCCGGGTGCGCCGAACTTCAGCGGCGCCTCGAGGAACGAGATCGCCAGCACCATCCCGAGCCAGACGAAGGTCGCGGCGACCGCGACCGCGTTCCAGGTATCCACGATACCGATTATCCGCACCCGCTCCCCCGTCGCCCGACCGGCCCGGGTCGGCTGCGAGGATCGGCGTGGAGCGGGAGGAGTCGCGATGGCGTACTGGAAGCGGACCGGCGGGAGCACCTTCGTGCCGACCGAGCACGTCGGCGGCGCCTGGAACCTCCGGGAGCAGCACATCGCTCCGGCCCTCGGCCTGCTCGCGCACGCCGTCGAGCTCGACCGCGACGAGCGGCGCTCCGACGGGCTGCTGGTCAGCCGGGCGTCGTACGACATCCTCGGGGCGGTGCCGCTGGACGAGATGGAGATCTCCGTCGACGTCGTACGGCCCGGCCGGACCATCGAGCTGGTGCGGGCGGAGGCGCGGCACGGCGGCCGGTCGGTGGTGACCGCGAGGTTCTGGCTGATCGCGCCCAACGACACCTCCGCGCTCGCCGGCTCGGGCCTGCCGCCCGTTCCGGGACCGGACCGGACGCCGGCCTGGGACATGACGACGCTGTGGCCGGGCGGCTTCATCGCCTCCCTGGAGGTACGTCGGACCCTGCTCGCCGAGGGACGCTCGATCACCTGGGCCCGCACCCCGCACGACCTCGTGGCGGACGAGCCGGTCAGCAGGTTCGCCGCCGTGGCCGGCCTGCTCGACCTCACCAACGGCATCGCCACGCGGGCGGACCCGAAGCGGGTGGCGTTCCCGAACATCGACCTGACCGCCCACTTCCTGCGCGAGCCGGTCGACGGCTGGCTGGGCCTCGACACCACCGTGTCCTTCGGCCCGACCGGCCTCGGGATCACCAGCAGCGTCACGCACGACGAGTCAGGCCCCTTCGCGACCACCGCCCAGACGCTGACCGTCCGGCCGTAGCCAGCCTGCACGACACAAGGCGGAGTCCGCCCGGCACCTGGTGCCGGGCGGACTCCGCCTTGTCGTGCCAGTGGAGCTGGCGGGAATCGAACCCGCGTCCTCGAGCGTCGAACCAGGTCTTCTCCGGGTGCAGTCCGTGCTGTCGCTTTTCTCGGCCCCGGGGCTTGCGCGGACACATCCCCGACGGGCTCAGTCAACTAGATGTCCCTCGTCGTTCGCTGACGCAGCGACGAGGTGAGTCTCCTAGGCGACGCCAGGTTCAGGGACGGAGACGGATGCCCTGACTGACGCTTCGATCACCGCTCAGGCGGCGAGAGCGAAGGAACTGCGCTTAGCGTTGGCAGTTATTGGTTTCCAGCGATCGTTTACGAGATGACGCTGGCTTCTCGACCCGCTTCCCCTGGAACTAACGTCCCAAGTCGAAACCGATCAGCCCCTTTGGAATTTTCAATGCTCCGGCGTACGCCGGAACGACCATCCTACGGGGGTCAACCACCGAGCCGCACCTCAGATTCCCAGGAGGCGCCGGGCGTTGTTCCAGCAGACGTCGCGCAGCCAGTCCTCGCCCAGGCCGAGGTCGGCGAGCCAGCCGAGCTGGTCGGCGTAGCGGAACGGCAGGGTCGGGAAGTCCGAGCCGTAGACGACGCGCTCCTGGAGCCGACCCAGACGGGCCACCATGTCCGCGGACAGGGGGTCGCCACCGGTGAAGAACGGCGCCAGCGCCATCGAGGTGTCGAGGTGGACGTGGTCGTAGGTCTCCGCGAGCTCGATGAACTCCGCCGACTCCGGCGCGCCGAGGTGGGCGATCACCAGCTGCAGGCCGGGATGGCGGCGGAGCAGCCGAGCGGTCGCCTCGGGGCCGGTGTAGGCCGTGCCGACCGGGCCCGAGCCCACGTGCGCCACCACCGGGAGGCCCGCGTCGGCGATCGTCGCCCACACCTCGTCCAGCAGCGGGTCGTCGACGTGGAAGGCGCCGACCTGCGAGTGCACCTTGAACACCCGGACGCCGTCGGCGACCAGGCGGGCGACGTACGACGCCGCCTCGGGCTCGGGGAAGAAGGTCGCCGTCCACAGCGCCTCGGGCACACCGGCGGCGAACTCGCGCGACCAGGCGTTGAGGAACTCCGCGGCACCGGGCTTGTGGGCGTAGGGCAGCGTCGGGAAGCGGCGTACGCCGAAGGAGCGCAGCAGCTCGACCCGCTCCTCGGCGGCCTGACGGTAGAGGATCGGCCAGTCGCGGCCGATCAGCTCACCGCCGTTGTCGAACTCCCGCCACACCGCGCGCTCGATGGGGGGCGGCAGGAAGTGGACGTGCAGGTCGAGCAGGCCCGGCAGGCCGAGGTCGCCCCAGAAGCGGCGGACCTCCTCCGCCTCAGTCACGCATGCCCTTTAGGCGACGGCCGAGCTCGACCTGCTTCTCCCGATCGGCCTCCCGGGTGGCGATCGACTGTCGCTTGTCCCAGGACTTCTTGCCCTTGGCGAGCGCGATCTCGACCTTGGCCCGACCCTTGACGAAGTAGAGCTGCAGCGGGATGACGGTCGAGCCCTTCTCGCTGACCTTGCGCTCGATCTTGTCGATCTCGGCGCGGTTGAGCAGCAGCTTGCGCTTGCGGCGAGCCGCGTGGTTGGTCCAGGTGCCCTGGGCGTACTCCGGGATGTGCACGCCGTGCAGCCAGACCTCGCCGTTCTCGATGTCCACGAAGCCGTCGACGAGGGACGCGCGGCCCAGCCGCAGCGACTTCACCTCGGTGCCCTGCAGGACCATCCCCGCCTCGAAGGTGTCCTCGATCAGGTAGTCGTGGCGCGCCTTCTTGTTCGACGCCACCACCTTGTGCTCGGGTCCCGCGGCACCTGACTTCTTGGACATGGTCCCATTCTCCCAGCACGGTCCAGCGGTTATCGAACCGCCGGCCGCACCCGGCTACATCCCGATGTACGGCGCCGGGTTGATCGCCCGGCCGTCCCGCATCAGCGTGAAGTGCAGGTGGCAGCCGGTCGACCATCCGGTCGTGCCGGCGAGGGCGATGGTCTGGTCGGCGGCGACCCTCTGCCCGACCTTCGACCGGTACGCCGAGATGTGGTTGTAGATCGCCACGAAGTGGTGCCCGTTGATCCGACCGAGGTCGAGGTAGAGCCGGTGGCCCCACACGTCGGAGTAGTACTGCGCGACGACCTTGCCGGCCCCGGCCGCACGCTCCGGGGTCCCGCACGGCGCGGCCAGGTCGTCGCCGTCGTGCAGACCCCAGTAGTGGTAGATCGGGTTGATCCGCCAGCCGTAGGGCGAGGTGATGTAGGTGTGCCGCACGGGCACGTAGAACATGCCGTGGACGTTGCCGACGTGGCGGTTGCGGTCGCCGGCGGTCGCCGCGGTGATCTTGCGCTGGATGCGCGCCTCCTGCGAGCGGAGCACCCGCAGTTTGGCCTGATCCGACCGACGGGCGCGCACGGCGGCCGCGCGGGTGCGCTTCGTGGAGACGATGAGCCGCTTGACCTTTCGCTTGGTGTGCGCCGCGCGGATGACCAGGGTCCACATCTGCTTGAGCTTCGCCTGCGCGACGACCTTCTGACCGCGGACGTGGTCGCGAGCGTCCCGGACCCGGTCCTTGCGCGCGTCGAGGGTGTCCTCGACGCTCTGCAGCGCGGCGATGGCGCGCGTCTGGCGACCGGCGATCATGTCGTTGCCGGTCTGGCTCATCATGACGTCGTCGAGCGATCCGTCGTCGAGGTAGGACGACAGCATCGCCAGCCCCGGGTCGCCCTGGGCGGCGAGGCCGATGATCGTGCGCTTGGCGACCTCGCGCTGGACGTCGACGCTCCTCCGCGCCGCGGCCGCCTTCGCCTGCGCGACGTCGAGCCGGCCCTGGGCGGCACGCAGCCTGCCGCGGAGACGCAGCGCGGTGCGTCGTACGACCGCCAGGCGCCGCTGCGTGGTGACCAGCGACGCGCGGGCGTGCACGAGGCTGTGCTGCTGGCGCTTCAGTGCGGTGCTGATCCGCGCGACCCTGCTGCTGACGTCACCGATGTCGCCGGACACGCGCCGGATCCTGCCGTGCACCCGCTTGGCGCGGTGCTGGAGCGCCGCGTGGTGGGCGTGGCCGCCGTGGTGGCGATGGCTGTCGGCGTACGCCACCGGGGCGGCGAGCGCCACCGCGACGACCAGCGTCACCAGGGCTGCGAGAAGACGGTGCGGAGCGATGGGTCGCTGTCGCCTGGCGCCGAGCAGGTAGCGCACGGAGGACCTTCAAACTGTGCGGGGAAGAGACCTCCGAACCCTAACCTCGCACGGTCACACCCGGATGTATTTGCGAGTCAGCAGGAGTGTCGGGATCACCGTCAGCGCCGGGCCGAGGATGAGGATGCCCACCGGCCAGCCGCCGATGATCGCGTGGAGCCAGTCGCCCCAGCCGATCCACGGCAGGAAGTGGATCTTGTCGGCGAGGCCGTTCTGGATGCCGTACCTCTCCACCAGGGCCAGCACGCCGGACGCCAGCGCGACACCGATGATCGCGGTCACGAGTGCCTCGAGGAGGAACGGCAACGCGATGTAGAGCGTCGACGCACCCACCAGGCGCATGATCTCGATCTCCTTGCGGCGCGCGAGCGCGGCCAGCCGGATCGTGTTCGCGACCTCGAGGAGCGCGGCGATCAGCAGGAAGACCGCAGCGATCCAGGAGCCGACCTTCAGCGATCCGATGATGCTGTAGACCTGCCCCAGCTGCTCGTGCTGGTCCTTGATGTGCGACACGCCCGGGAGCCCGCGGACGGCGCTGATGACGCCGGCGGTCTTGTTGGGGTCCTTGAGGGTGACCCAGAACGCCGACGGCCAGTCCTGCACCCTGATGATGGGCGTCGGGCCGCTGAAGTAGTCGGCCGGGTAGAGCTTGCGGGCGATCTGGTAGCCCTGCTCCTGGCTCTGGTAGCGGACGGCGCTGACGTCCGGGCTCTGCTTGAGCACGGACTCCACCTGCTTCATCTGGGCCGCGGTCACCGCGCCGCCGGAGCAGTTGGGATTGCCCTCGCGCAGCGACGGGTCCTTGTCGGTGCACAGGTTGACCAGGATCTGCAGGTCGCTGCCGAGCGCGTTGGTGGTCACCTTGGCCTCGCGCTGCAGCAGGATCCCGCAGCCGGCGAGCGTCAGCGAGACGAACAGCGTCAGGATGACCGCGAGGTGCATGGTCAGGTTGCGGCGCAGCCCAGTGCGCAGCTCGGAGAAGACATAGCGCAACGTCATGATCTCTTCAGCCCTCTCCGGATCAGTGCTGGAAGCCGTAGCTGCCGGACGCCTCGTCGCGGACCACACGGCCCTCGCCGAGCTCGACGACACGCTTGGTGAACTGGTCCACGATGCCGTGGTCGTGGGTCGCCATCACGACGGTGGTGCCCGCGGCGTTGATGTCCTCGAGCAGCTTCATGATGCCGACCGACGTGGTCGGGTCGAGGTTTCCGGTGGGCTCGTCGGCGATGAGGATCATCGGCCGGTTGACGTAGGCGCGCGCGATGGCAACGCGCTGCTGCTCACCACCGGAGAGCTCGTCGGGAAGGCGGTCCGCGGTGCCGCGGAGGCCGACCATCTCGAGCGTCTCGGGCACGACGCGGTTGATCTCCTTGCGCGACTTGCCGATCACCTGCTGCGCGAAGGCGACGTTCTCCGAGACGGTCTTGTTCTGCAGGAGGCGGAAGTCCTGGAACACCGTGCCGATCTGGCGACGCAGCCGCGGGACCTTCCAACCGGCCATCCGGTTGATCTCCTTGCCGGCGACGTACACACGGCCGGAGGTGGGACGCAGCTCGCGCAGCACCAGGCGGAGAGCGGTCGACTTGCCCGAGCCGGAGCTGCCGACCAGGTAGACGAACTCACCCTTCTCGATGTCGATCGTCACCTCGTCGAGCGCCGGCCGACCGGGGCCGGGGTACTTCTTGGTGACCTTCTCGAAGCGAATCACGGAGACTGACGGTACGCGATCTTCGCCCGAGAGCCACGTTCGCGCGAGCGTGACCTTGCCCAGCGCGCGGTCGACGTGCGGTCGGCGTGCGCCGGGTCACGCTGGGCGGCCGACTATGGTTGCCGCGTGCCGACCGCTCTCCGTGCGCTGCTGCTGGCAGTGGTGTTCACTGTGGTCCCGGTCGTGGTGGGGGTCCTGATGACCGGCGGGAGCAGCGCTCCGGCCAAGCCGCCGGCGTACTCCGGGACCGCGCTGCGCGACTTCGACTCCAGCAGCGTGACCATCGCCCGTGGCGCGTTCTGCGACCGCCTGCCGTCCGCCGCGGTCAGCGCCGCGCTCGGCACGGGAGCCAAGGTCGCCCGCGGCTACGACAGCGGCCAGCGCGCGTCGGTCGGCGCCGGATCGAGCGACGTGATGCACGAGTACGGCTGCACCTACGCCGCCGGGCCGGCCCAGGCGCATGCCTGGGTCTTCGCTCCCCCGGTCTCCGAGAGCCAGGCGCACACGATGATCGGCTCGCTCGACAAGGGGTGCCAGCGCCCGAAGAGCGCGGCCGCCTTCGGCAGCCCCACGATGGCGACCGTCTGCGGCACCACGGCCCGTACGGCGACGTACCGGGGGCTGTTCGGGGACGCCTGGCTGTCCTGCAGCCTGACGCTGCCCAAGGGCAAGGTCGACGAGACGGCCCTGGTCGACCGCGCCGGCAGGTGGTGCGTGGCGGTCGCGCAGGCCGCGAGCAGCTAGCTCGCAGTCTCGGTGTCGGCGCCGCGGCGCCAGCGGATGCCGGCCTCGAGGAACGAGTCGATGTCCCCGTCGAAGACCGCCTGCGGGTTGCCGGTCTCGTAGCCGGTGCGGAGGTCCTTGACGATCTGGTACGGGTTGAGGACGTAGTTGCGCATCTGGTCGCCCCACGATGCGGCGACGTCGCCCTTGAGGTCCTTCTTGAGCGCGGCCTCCTCGGCCTTCTTCTTCGCGAGGAGCTTGGCCTTGAGGACGATCATCGCGGCGGCCTTGTTCTGCAGCTGCGACTTCTCGTTCTGGCAGGAGACCACGATGCCGGTGGGGACGTGGGTGAGGCGGACCGCGGAGTCGGTGGTGTTGACCGACTGGCCGCCGGGGCCGCCGGAGCGGAACACGTCGACGCGGAGGTCGTTCTCGTCGACCTCGATCTCGTCGGTCTGCTCCAGCTGGGGGACGACCTCGACCGCGGCGAACGACGTCTGCCGGCGGCCCTGGTTGTCGAACGGGCTGATCCGGACGAGGCGGTGGGTGCCGGCCTCGACCGACAGCGTGCCGTAGGCGTACGGCGCGTGGATCGCGAACTCGGCCGACTTGATGCCGGCCTCCTCCGCGTAGGAGACGTCGTAGACCTCGACGCCGTACTTGTTGCGCTCGGCCCAGCGGGTGTACATGCGCATGAGGGTCTCGGCGAAGTCGGCGGCGTCCACCCCGCCCGCGCCCGAGCGGATGGTCACGATGGCCTCGCGCTCGTCGTACTCGCCGGAGAGGAGGGTACGGACCTCGAGCGCCTCGACGTCCTTCTTGATGCGGGTCAGCTCGGACTCGGCCTCGGCGAGGCTGTCGGCGTCGCCCTCCTCGGTCGCGAGCTCGACGAGGACCTCGAGGTCGTCGACGCGGCCCTGCAGACCGGAGAAGCGCTCGACCTGACCCTGGAGGGCGGAGAGCCGGCCGGTGACCCTCGTGGCGTTCGCCTGGTCGTCCCAGAGGTCGGGTGCGGCGACCTGCTGCTCGAGCTCGGCGATCTCCCCTTGGAGCCTGGGGATGTCGAGCACCTGCTCGATGGTGTGCATCGTCGCAGCGAGCTGCTTGATCTCTGAGTCGAAGTCGGGTCCTGCCACGAGGGTCAAGCCTATCGGCTCACGGACGTGGACGAGGACTCAGCGGTGACGTCCGAAGACCTGGGAGACGTACCAGGACCCGTTGCTCGCCTTGGCCGAGCCGACGGCGATCAGGTGGTACTTGCGGTTGAGCAGGTTGCGGCGGTGCGGCGGGGACTTCATCCAGCCCTTCCAAACGACCTTGTCGCCGTTGGGGTAGCCGAACGCGACGTTCTCCCCCACGAAGTTCATGCCGCACTGGTGCAGCACCGGCGACAGCGCCTGGTGGAACATCCGCTTCTGGCGGGCCATGCGCTTGGCCTGCGCTCGCGCCTTGCGCTGCAGGCAGCTGGAGTGGCTGAGTGCCTTGCGGCCGTGGTCGAGCCGCGCGACGTTCGTCGCGTGGACGGCCTCGTGGGAGTACGTCGAGGGGACCATCCGCGCGACCGGATGGACCGCCGCCGACGAGGACCCCGCGAACGGGACGAGAAGGGCTAGGACAGCAAGAACGACACCGAGAAATCGTTGCATGTCCAACGACCATAGAGGGTTGACAAGGCCGGCTGTCAAACATCGTCTCCTGGTCATGGACGCGCGCTCGTCGCAGCGCCGACGTCCGGTCGGACCTCCGCCGACCCGACCGACCGCACGACCGGCCGCAGGGGCGAGCCGGGCAGGTGGAGGGGCAGCGCGACCGGAGCGGTGAGCACGACGACCACCCGGTCCCCGGCGATCCGGACCGTCGCCCGCAGGCCCGGATGGGTGCGGATCGCGCCGGTCTCCCGGAGGTAGTCGAGCACCGCCGCGCGGGCCTTGCCCGTGGCGAGCGACAGCGGGCCGGAGCCGACGCCGTGGCGGTAGGTGTCGTCGCCCTCCGCCGCGAGGTCCGCCCCGCGGAGGGCGGCACCATCGGCGATCGAGTCGACCTGCTGGTGGCCGAGGTACGCCGCGCTCGCGTCGATCACGACGACTACCAGGAGCAGCACGATGGCCGCGAGGGCGATCAGCAGCGGAGCGGTCTGGCCGCGCTCACCCCGCACCGCCGGCCACCTCCCGGAACTGCCCGATCGGCACGGTCTGCGAGGCGTGCAGCGCGAACCGTGGCGCACCGCTGCCGAGGATGTCGGGCAGCAGCGGGAGCCGGACCGCCGTGTCGATCCGGACGGTGATGACCGAGGTCCCGCTGTGGCAGTCGTGCGGGTACGGCGTACAGGTGATGCGGACGGCCGGCACCTGGCGGATGCCCTGGTCGTCCAGCGCCAGCCGTACGACGGCCCGCGCCCGCTGCTCCCCCGACGCGTCGTCGGGCGCCAACGCATAGGCGCGGGCCGCGGCCCGGGCCGCACCCGAGGTGGCGAAGGCCGCCCGCTGGACCTGGAAGACCGACAGCACGATCCACAGCAGCGGGACCATGAGCAGGATCCCGATCCAGGTGACCTCGACCAGCGCGCTCCCGCGCTCGGCCCGGACCCGACGGCTCACGGCGACTCCTCGACGGCCCGGCCGGAGACGTCGAAGGCGACCCCGGGGCCGCCGAGGCCCAGCGCGGGCACGACGGCATGGACCACGATCTCGACCGCCGGCGCCCCGTCGACCAGCACGTGGCGGGGCGTCACGCTCGTGACGAAGCGCCCGCCCGCCGACTCGGCGATCTGAGCGCGGGTGCGGGACACCCCGTCGGCCGGGCTGCTGTCGACGGTCGCCGCCAGCCGCGCACCCTCGGCCGCTGCCGCGGCCAGAGAGTTGCGCACGTGCAGCACGAGCGCGACCTGCACCAGACCGACGAACAGCGGGACCATCACGACCAGGACCAGCACGAAGTCGACCACCGCGCTGCCGCGCTGGCTCATCGCGCGAGCGCATCGGCCCAGCGCGCGAGCGCGCTTCCGGCTCATCTCACCGAGTTGAGCGCGGACCGGAGCATGTCGGTGAGCATCGGCCGCGCGACCGCGAAGAGGCCCATGCCGACCGTGATCGTCATGACCGTGACGAGGACCCAGCCCGGCACGTCACCCCGTTCGTCGCGTGGGCCGACCAGTCGGCAGAACAGTGCCTGGGCACGCGCCCAGAGCATCAGTGGATCCATCTTCGACTCCTTCATCCCGAGAGGTGCCCCGTCGATCAGGGCGAGGTGAGCGTGAGGCCGACGTAGCCGGGCCAGAACGCGAGCACGACGACCAGCGGCATCACCAGGAAGACGACCGGCAGCATCATCCAGATCTCCTGCCGCGACGAGCGCTCGATCAGCTCGCGGCGACCGGCGTCGCGCACGTCGGCCGCCTGGGCGTGGAGGACGTCGGCGAGCGGGGTGCCGCGCTCGACCGCCACGGCGATCCCGTGGGCGAACCGCGCGACGACGGGTACGCCGCAGACCGCGGCCAGCCGGTCGAACGCGTCGGCCACGGGCTCGCCGGTGCGGATGCCCGCCAGCACGTCGGCCAGATCGCGGCTGAGCTCGCCCCGGCTGCGTCGTACGACGCGGTCGAGGGCGGCGACCGGACCCTCCCCGGCGGCGACCGCCAGCGCCAGGAGCTCGGCGACGGTGGGGAACTCCGCGACGATCGCCGCCTCGCGACGCTTGACCTGGGAGGTCAGCCGGTTGTCGCGCAGCAGCACGCCGGCCGCGAAGCCACCCGCGCACATCAGCGCGAGCGGCAGCGCCGAGCCGGGCGAGTGCAGCGCCCGCAGCAGCGCGAACGCCGCCAGGACCGCGAAGCCGGTCAGACCCCAGAGGACCTGCTCCACCCGGAAGTCGTGCACGCTGCGGTCGAGACCCGCGCGGGCGAGGCGGCGGCGTACGGACTCCGCACCGCCGAGCACGCGCTCGACGCCGTCGGCGGCACGCCGGAGCAGCGGTCCGTAGATCGCGGCGGCCGCGTTGCGCGGGGCGGCCGGGGCGGAGCGCGGGCCGTCGCCGGCGAGGTCGCGGAGGTAGGGCAGCACGCGTGCCTCGAGGCTCGGCCGGCGCCCGGCCAGGACGTGGGCCACCACCAGCAGCACGCCGCCCGCGAGCGCGGCGCCGAGGAGACCACCCGCCACGATCACGACAGGATCCGCCGCTCGACGGGCAACCGGCCGAGTCGCATCATCAGCCGGTAGGCGACGACGCAGAGCACCGCCGCCACGACGAGGATCAGCGCCCCGGTGGCGGAGCGGTAGCGGGCGATGACCTCCGGCTGCGTGGACATGGCGAGCAGGACCAGCCAGGGCGCCGACACCGCGAGACGCGCCCCGTTGACGGTCCAGGCCTGGCGCGCCTCGAGCTCGTTGCGGGTGCGCAGCTCGTCACGGAGGTAGCCGGACAGGTTGCGCAGCAGCAGGCCGAGCTGGCCGCCGCCCACCTCGCGAGCGACCCGCAGACCCTCGACGACGCGGTCGCCCACCGGGTCCGCGAGCCGCTCCTTGAGCCGGTCGAGGCAGTCGCCGAAGCGGCCGGAGACCTGGTAGTCCAGGGCGAACGACGCGAACGCCGGCCGCAGCGCCGCCGGCCCCCGCTCGGCCAGCGCCGCCACGGCGTCGGGCAGCGACATGCCGGCGCGTACGGCGGACGCCAGGTCGTCGATCGCCTCGGGCCAGACCTCGGCGTACTCCCGGCGCCGGCGGCGCGCCCGTCCGGCCAGCACCGCGACGGGCAGGTAGCCGGCCAGCCCGCCGAGGACCAGCGCCAGCGGCGGGGTCCGGGTCAGGAGGAGCACCACGAACGCGGCAGCGAGACCCGACGCCACGCAGACCAGCAGCAGCGAGCGGGAGCTCAGCTCGGGGTGACCCGCCTCGACGAGCAGCCGCCTGAGCCGGCCGTCGGCGCTGGGCCGGCGATCACGGCGCGGCCACAGGAAGGCGGACCAGATCAGCAGTGCACCCAGCCCGAACCCCAGACCGACGAGCGCTCCCATGCCGCGGCCTACCGCGCCTCGCCCAGCAGGCGTCGTACGTCGATGCCGACCCGCTCGAACTGCTCCGGCCGCGGCGGCATCCCGATCGCGCGCACGAGCGCGCCGCCCCGCCGCTCGAAGATGGGCTCGGTCTCGATGACGTCCTGCTCGATGCGCCCCGGCACCCCCACGATCTCGGCCACCCGCCGGTTGCCGCGCGGGTCGATGGTGAGGTGGACGACCAGGTCGATCGACCCGGCGACGGTGGGTACGACGAACCGCGCCGAGATGTTCTCCCCCACCAGCAGCGGCAGCGTGCACATCTTGGTCAGCGCCTCGCGAGCCGAGTTCGCGTGGATGGTGCACATCCCGGGAAGCCCGGAGTTGAGCGCGATCAGCAGGTCGAGGCACTCCTCGGACCGGACCTCGCCGACGATCAGGCGCGACGGCCGCATCCGCAGCGCCTCCTTGACCAGGTCGCGCAGCCGGATCTCGCCGGTGCCCTCCAGACCCTCCTGCCGTGTCTGCAGGCTGACGGTGTCGGGGTGGTTGAAGCGGATCTCGAAGACCTCCTCGGCCGTGATCACCCGCTCCCCGCCGGGGATAGCGGCCGCGAGGCAGTTGAGCGCGGTGGTCTTGCCGGTCTGGGTGCCGCCGGTGACGAGGATGTTCAGGCCCGCCCGGACCGCCGCCTCCAGGAACGCCGCCGCCTCGGGCGTCATGCTGCCGAGCTCGACGAGCTCGGCCAGCCGCGCGGCCCGCACGACGAACTTGCGGATGTTGACCGCGGAGAAGCCCCTGCTGATCCCCTGCAGCACGACGTGCAGCCGGTGGCCCTGCGGCAGCATCGCGTCGACGAACGGGCGGCTCAGGTCGATGCGGCGTCCGGTGGTCTTGAGCATCCGCTCGACCAGCTCGGTCACCTGCGCGTCGGTGAGGATCAGGTTGGTCAGCTCGTGCCGTCCGTTGCGTGCGACGAAGACGCGGTCGGGCGAGTTGATCCAGAGCTCCTCGACCGTCGGGTCGTCGAGGTAGGGCTGCAGCGGGCCGAAGCCCGCGACGCGCGCGACCAGCTCGCTGACCAGACCCTCCGGGTCGGCGACCGGCGCGACGGCACCGGTGAGGCTGCGCTCGTCGTGCTCGTGGACGAGGCGGTGGGCGAGGGAGCGTACGGCGCCGACCTCGCGCTGGGGATCCAGCCCGCCACGTCGTACGGCGGAGCGCAGCGCCTCGTCGAGCGCGGCGACGACCTCGGGGCTGTGGCCGTCGCGGCGCAGCGCGGCGGGCGCCGGGGACGGCGCGGCGAGCGGCTGCTGGGCCATGGGAGCTCCCGAGATGAGTGATGGCCCCTAGAAGGTAAGTCAGAAATCCGGACTTCGCGAGGGGCAATTCAGCGGGCTGTGGAAGACGGCCGCTGCCGAATCGTTACTGGTGCCGGGGCGGCCGATGTGGTGGAGTGCGCATGACGGCCGTCACGGGAGGGTGACCGGTCGTCGATCCAGAGAAGTCCATACAGGGAGGGAAAGCCCATGTCGATGGGTAGTACTCGCGCGCGCCTGCGCGCAATCGCGGCCACCGGTGTCCTCGCGCTGGCCGCCGGCTCGGCGACCGTGCTCGGCACGGCCGGCGCGGCCTCGGCACAGACGCTGAGCTTCGACTGCAACGTGCCGATCCTCGGCACGCAGACGTTCTCGGCGAACATCACCAGCAACGCCCCGGCGCAGCTGCCGACCGGCAGCTCCGCCACGCCGACGGTGACGACGGTGCTGACCGTGCCGGCGTCACTGGCCGACCTGATGCGCAGCCTGCTCAGCGCGGACCACGTCGACGGCGTGATCCACTCGACGGCTCTCGTGAACGGCGTCGCCCAGGTCGTCGACCTGACCGTGCCGCTCACCGCGGTCGGCGCCAGCGGGACCGACGTGCCGCTGTCCGCGACCGGGACCCTCGCGCCGATCACCGCCGGTGCACCCGGGACCGTCACCACGGTGGCGGCCGGTGCCCAGGACGCCGCGCTGAACCTGATCTCGGCGGGCAGCCCGTCGGCGTTCGACGTGCCCTGCACGCCGTCCGCCGGTCAGACCCTGACGCTCGCCAAGATCACCTCGGTCAAGGACACGTCGCGGACGAGGGCTAAGGCCGCCTACAGCAAGGCCAAGCACCAGGCCGCCGTCACCGTCACGGTCGCCTCGATCCACGGCGTCGTCAAGCCGACCGGCAAGGTCAAGCTGGTGCTGAAGCGCGGCTCCAAGAAGGTCGCCTCAGTGACCCGCACCCTCAAGAGCGGCAAGGTCGCCAACGCCTTCAAGAACCTGCGCAAGGCGGGCTCCTACAAGGTGACGGCGTCGTACGCCGGGTCGAGCCGGCTCAAGGCGTCGTCCGGCACGGTGAAGTTCCGGGTGCGCTGACGCACGAGCATGACCGGCGCCCCGGTCCGTCGTACGACGGACCGGGGCGTCGTACGTCAGCCGGACGTCGACGGGTCCGACCGCAGGGCGACCGCGTCGCGCAGCGCCTGCTCGGGATCGACCCCGGCCTCGCGCGCCTCGGCGACCAGGGCGAGCAGCCGCTCGCCGAGATCGGGCGACCCCGGGTCGACGGCGGCCGGGCGGCCGGCCGAGTCGAGCCGCGCGAGCAGCTTGTCGGCGTACAGCAGGGCGGGGAGGGTCGGCGGCAGGCCGTCGGTGATCCCCGAGCGCCCCTTCTCCTGCGCCTTGATCCGCTGCCACTCGGCGTCGACCTCCGCCGGCGTGAGGCGCTCGCCGTCGGTCGTCGAGGACGTCGCGCTGCGACCGTCTCGAGACACCACCGGCGCGAAGACGTGGGGGTTGCGTCGGACCATCTTCTCGGTGATGCCGCGCGCGACCTCGTCGAGGTCGAAGACCCCGGTCTCCTCTGCGATGACGGCATGGAAGACGACCTGCAGCAGAAGGTCGCCGAGCTCCTCGCGCAGGTGCTCGTGGTCGCCGCGGTCGATCGCCTCGAGCGTCTCGTGGGTCTCCTCGAGGAGGTAGCGGGCGAGCGAGCGGTGCGTCTGCTCCTGCTTCCACGGACACTCCGCCCGCAGCCGCCGCATCACCGCGACGAGGTCGCCGACGGCCTCGCTCATCTCAGCCGCCGGCGGTCGGGGCCGCGGGCCTCTTGCCGCACAGCTGCCCCGCGGGCAGCGCCGCGAGCTGGGCGGCGTCGAGCTGCTGGCCCTGGGCGAGCGCCTCGGAGCTGACCCCGACCGAGAGCTGCTGGTCGGCGGAGACGAACTTCGCGTCCTGGATCTGGATGTCGAACCTCGGGTTGATCACGATGTCGAAGTGGTCGGGGTTGATCCGGATCTGCCGGTCGGCCGTCGCGATCGCCTTCGCCTCCTGCTGCAGGTCGACGAAGTCCTGGAACGCCGACTGCTGGTCGGAGCTCATGCTGCTCCAACCGGGCACCCCGGTCAGGTCGGTCGTCGTCGTGTTCGCCTGCAGGTGGTGACGCTGGGCGTACTGCACGTAGGTCTGCGCGGTGATCCACTGCGTCAGCTCCTGCTGGGACGCGTTGCCACGCGTCGTCGGCTGCCCCTGCGGGTCCTGGGCGTCGGAGATGCAGGCCGCATCGACCACGCTGCCGAGCGTCGAGAGCGACAGCCGCTGGTCGCCGACGGACGCCGCCAGGCCGGGGTGCGGCGCGTTGGGGCCGAGGCCGCACCCGGCCGTGAGGAGCACCGCGGCCGTGGCCGCCAACAGGGAGGTACGACGCACGGTGGCTCCTTAGGAAGACGACTCAGGAAGACGACTGCTCGCGCGGGTCGATCACAGCATCGATCACCAGCCGCGCCCATTCAAGCAGCGCGACGCCCTCGATCGGCTTGCCGAGCTGGCCGGGCGTGCCGGGCCGCGGCACCAGGATCGCCTCGGCCTGCGACTTGACGATCGACTTCGGGTACATCCGGTTGAGGCGTACGACGCGGGAGTCGGGCAGCACCACGGACGCGAACCGGATGTTCTTGCCCACGGTCGTGATCTCGGTCAGGCCCGCCTCGCGCGCCCTGGCCCGGAAGCGCGCGACCAGCTGGAGCGCGACGACCGGCTCGGGCGGCTCGCCGTACCGGTCGGTGAGCTCCTCGGCGATCGCGTCGACGTCCGCGTCGGACCGGACCTCGGCGAGGCGCTTGTACATCTCCAGCCGCAGCCGCTCGCTGGGGATGTAGTCGTGCGGGAGGTGGGCCTCGACGGGCAGCTCGATGCGGACCTCCTCGAGCACGTCGGGAGCGCCGCCGTCGCTGCGGAAGTCGCGCACGGCCTCGCCGACCAGGCGGACGTAGAGGTCGAAGCCGACATCGGCGATGTGGCCGGACTGCTCGCCGCCGAGCAGGTTGCCGGCACCGCGGATCTCGAGGTCCTTCATCGCGATCGCCATGCCGCCGCCGAGGTCGGAGTGCTGCGCCAGCGTGGCGAGCCGCTCGTGGGCGGTCTCGGTCAGCGGCTTCTCGGTCGGGTAGAGGAAGTAGGCGTAGGCGCGCTCGCGGGACCGGCCGACGCGGCCGCGCAGCTGGTGGAGCTGCGAGAGGCCGAGGGTGTCGGCACGCTCGATGATCATCGTGTTGGCGTTGGAGACGTCGAGGCCGCTCTCGACGAGGGTCGTGCAGACCAGCACGTCGAAGCGCTTCTCCCAGAAGTCGAGCATGACCTGCTCGAGCTGCTTCTCGCCCATCTGGCCGTGGGCCGTGGCGACCCGCGCCTCCGGCACCAGCTCACGGAGCCTGGCCGCGGCCTTCTCGATCGAGTTGACCCGGTTGTGGATGTAGAAGACCTGGCCGTCGCGGAGCAGCTCGCGCCTGATCGCCGCGACGACCTGACGGTCCTCGTAGCCGCCGACGTAGGTCAGGACCGGGTGGCGCTCCTCGGGCGGGGTGGTGATCGTGGACATCTCGCGGATGCCCGTGATCGCCATCTCGAGCGTGCGTGGGATGGGCGTCGCGCTCATGGAGAGCACGTCGACGGAGGTGCGCAGGCGCTTCATCAGCTCCTTGTGCTCGACCCCGAAGCGCTGCTCCTCGTCGACGATGATCAGGCCGAGGTCCTTGAAGCGGACGTCGGGGCCGAGCAGCCGGTGGGTGCCGACGACGATGTCGATGCTGCCGTCGGTCAGGCCGGCGCGGACCTCCCCGGCCTCCTTGTCGGTCTGGAAGCGGCTCAGGCCCTTGAGCACCACCGGGAAGCCGCTCATCCGCTCGGCGAACGTGCCGAGGTGCTGGGTCACCAGCAACGTCGTCGGCACCAGCACCGCGACCTGCTTGCCGTCCTGCACGGCCTTGAACGCCGCACGCACCGCGATCTCGGTCTTGCCGTAGCCGACGTCGCCGCAGATCAGCCGATCCATCGGTACGACGCGCTCCATGTCGCGCTTGACCTCGTCGACCGTCGTCAGCTGGTCGGGTGTCTCGTGGAACGGGAAGGCGTCCTCGAGCTCGCGCTGCCACGGGCTGTCGGGGCCGAACGCGTAGCCCCGGGTGGCCTGGCGGGCGGCGTACAGCTTGATCAGCTCGGCGGCGATCTCGCGGACGGCCTTGCGCGCCCTGTTCTTGCGCTTGGTCCAGTCGGTGCCACCGAGCCGGTCGAGGCTGGGCTGCTCGCCGCCGACGTACCGGGTGACCTGGTCCAGGGCATCGGCCGGGACGTAGAGCCGGTCGGGCGGGGCGCCGCGCTTGGAGGCGCCGTACTCGAGGACGAGGTAGTCGCGGGTCGCGCCGTGCACGACGCGCTGCTTCATCTCCACGAAGCGGCCGACGCCGTGCTGCTCGTGGACGACGTGGTCGCCGGCCTTGAGCTCGAGCGGGTCGATCTGCTTCTTCCGGCGCGTGGGCATGGCGCCCTTGTCGCGGGTCGAGGCCTTGGCCCCCACGATGTCCTCGCCGGTCAGCACGACCAGCCGGCGGGCCTCGTCGAGGAGTCCGTGCGCGATGCTGCCGCAGGAGACCGTGACGACCTTCGGGTCGAGCGCGGTGCCTGCGGGCAGGTCGTCGACGAGACGAGCCGGCAGGTCGCGCTCCCCCAGCGCCTCGACCATGCGCTGCGCGGGGCCGTGTCCGGCGTGGAGGACGACGACGGTCCAGCCGTCGGAGTGCCACCGCGCGATGTCGGTCAGGGCCGCGTCGACGTCGCCGCGGTACGACGGCGCCGCGGACAGTCCCTGACGAAAAGCACCACTCTGCGGCGTCTCGTGGTGCTTTTCGTCAGGGACTACGTCGGTGTCGAGGCCGAACGGGCTGAGCGTCCACCACGACTGGCCGCGGCCGAGGGCGTGCTCGCGCACGTCACCGAGCTCGCGGTACGACGCCGCCTGCAGGTCGATCGGGGCCTGGCCGCCGCTGGCCGCGGCCGCCCAGGACGCGCCGAGGAACTCCTCCGACGTCGCGACCAGGTCGTGCGCGCGAGCCCGCGCGCGCTCGGGGTCGAGCACCAGCACCTGCGCGTCGGAGGGCAGCAGGTCGACCAGCAGCTCGAGCTCGTCGACCAGCGCCGGGATCAGGGCCTCCATGCCCTCGACCGCGATGCCCTGGGCGATCTTGTCGGTGATCTCCAGCAGCTGTGGGTGGGTGCGGCCCAGCTCGGCGGCGCGCGCACGCACCTGCTCGGTGAGCAGCAGCTCGCGGCAGGGCGGTGCCCAGAGCCGGTCGAGCTTGTCGATGGTGCGCTGGTCGGCGACCGCGAAGGAGCGGATCTCCTCGACCTCGTTGCCCCAGAACTCCACCCGGATCGGGTGCTCCTCGGTCGGCGGGAAGACGTCGACGATGCCGCCGCGCACCGCGAACTCGCCGCGCTTCTCGACCAGGTCGACGCGCGTGTACGCCGCACCGACCAGCCCCTCGACGACCTCGTCGATCTCGGCCGTGGCACCCGTGGCCAGCTCGACCGGGGTCAGGTCGCCCAGCCCCTTGACCTGGGGCTGGAGCAGCGACCGCACCGGCGCGACGACGACGGACACCGGGCCGGTCGTGGCGTCGGTCCCCGGATGGCGGAGCCGGCGCAGCACCGCGAGTCTCCGGCCGACGGTGTCGGACCGCGGCGAGAGGCGCTCGTGCGGGAGCGTCTCCCAGCTCGGGTAGTAGGCGATGGTGGCCGGGTCGACGAGGTCGCCCAGCTCGGCGTCGAGCTGCTCGGCCTCACGGGTGGTCGCGGTGACCGCGAGGACGGTGCGACCGCCCCCGGCAGCGCTCGCGAGGCGCGCGACCAGGAACGGCCGGAGCGGCTCGGGACCGGTCAGGTCCTCCGCGCGGACCGCCCTGTCGGACAGCGTGGCCGCCAGCTCGGGATCGGCGAGGACGGCATCGGCGAGACCGGCGAGAGACACGTTGCGCAAGTCTAGTGACGCGTGCCCTCAGCGGGTCGGGTCGGTCACCCGCCCGACGAACAGCGGTGTGCCGTGGGCGACGTCGTGGAGGACGTAGACGAACGGGCGGTCGACGAGGAAGGTCTCCAGGTCACCCCTGACTCCCGACATCGTCATCACCGCGGCCGTCGCGGCGGCCGCCTCGGTGCCGTCCTCGTCGACCTTGATCCAGCCCTGGTGGAGGACCGCGCCGATCGACAGCGCGTCCTGGGTGGTCATGCCGCTGAAGTCGGCCGAGGGGCCGAAGGCGGCGGTGACGCCGAGCGAGGACAGCGCCTGCTCGAGCGAGACCGAGGTGCGCGAGGACCAGCGCGGCAGGGTCAGGTCGACCGACGCGGACCGGCCCGGCCCGAGGGCCTGGGCCAGCACCCCGGAGTCGAGACCGCGCTCGACGTCGGAGAGGCGGCCCTGGTCGGGCAGGACGACCGTCATCGCGAGCGTGCTGCCGGCGTACGGGATGCGGGCGGCCTGCCAGCCCTGCCCGCGCGTCAGCGTGACGTCGACGCCGGACTTCCGCATCATCTGGGCCCGGACCGTGCCGCCGCCGTCGGGGTGGAAGTCGCCCGGCCGGGTCAGCCCCTTCTCGAACGGCGCCTCCCACGGCGCGGTCAGGCTGATCGCGTCGACCAGGGCCAGCCGCGCGTCGGACGTGAGCACGCCGGGCCCGATCAGGTCCTTGATCCGGTCGTCGGTGTGGTCGGCGACCCAGGCGTTGATCAGGCCGCGGACGTGATCGGGGTCGGCGAAGTCGACGACCCGGAGGCCGGCGCCGTACTCCCCCGCGAGCAGGTCCAGGAACGCCGATCGCCAGTGCTCGCCGCTCTGGCCGAACAGGGCGTTCGCGACCCCCAACCCGATCGTCGCCTTCGAGCCGTCGGCCCGTTTCACTGGGCCCGCCAGCCCGTCGACGTACGACGTCAGGGTGTTCATGCCGCTGTGCCAGCGGTCGCCGAGGGCGGAGGTCTCGAGCGCGGCCTCCAGCTGGCTCGCGGTCGAGCCGCGGGCGCCCGCCAGCGTCATCGAGAGCGCGACCGCGACGGAGTAGGGCGAGATGACCACGTTGCCCGAGCCCGACGCACCGGCCACGGCGGCGTACAGCCGCGCGGCGAAGCCGTCGAGCGCCGAGGAGGTGGGCGCGAGCAGGGCCGGGTCGCCGGCCGCCCGCCTCCGGTCGGCGGCGACCAGCCGGATCCCGCCGGATCCAGACGTCACCGGCGGCGGTGGCGGACTCGTCCGCGGGCCGGACCCGCACGCCTCGATGAGTCCTCCCGCCGACCCGAGCAGCAGCCCGAGCCCTGCCGTCCGCAGCACGTCGCGTCGTCGCAGCATGTCGGTACGATGCAGCGCGGCGGCCCGCGGTTCCGTCAGCGGGTACGACGGTCGTAGGCCGTCGCGGCGGCGTACACGTCGTCGACGTACTGCTGGGAGTGGTTGTAGGAGAAGATCGCCCGCGCCCAGCCGGATGCGGTCGAGAGATCGTCGCCGTCGGCGCAGAGGTACTTCGCCGTCGCTGCTGCCGCGTCGAAGATGTCGTCGACGTCGGCACGGCCGTCGCCGTCCCCGTCGCTGGCGTAGCGCGACCACGTGTCCGGGATGAACTGCATCGGGCCGTAGGCGTGGTCGAGCCCGTGCTCGAGCGCCGGACCGACCACCGGCCGCGAGGGCACGCCGTCAGCCCGCAGGGTCCGGCCGCCGATGGTGCCGTGCTGCGACTCGACCCAGCCGATGCCGGCGAGCGTGGTCCAGCCGACCTGGCAGGGTGCGCCGAGCTCGGCGCGGGCGTAGGCGAGCACGGCCGTCGCAGGGATGCCCGAGCGCCTCGCCGTCGTCGCCACCCAGGCCGGCGACACCGCGGGCACGCCCGATCCCGCGTGCGCCGCCGGGACAGGGGTGCTCGTGACGCCAGGCGCCGTACGGGCCGTGGGGACGTAGGTCAGGCTCGTCCCCGTGCCGGGCGAGCCGCCGAGGTCCCACGCCGCGGCGGCGATCACGACGACTGTCAGCACGAGGAGGCCGATCGCGAAGGCGGCCGGCGGGTGGCGGCGTACCGACCGCTCGTGGTCAGCCAAAGCGGCCGTTGACGTAGTCGGCGGTGCGCGGGTCCTGGGGGTTGCCGAACATCGCCTCGGTGTCGCCGTGCTCGACGATGACGCCGGGCGTGCCGTGCGACGCGAGGAAGAACGCGCACTGGTCGGAGACGCGTGCGGCCTGCTGCATGTTGTGGGTGACGATCACGATCGTCACCTCCGTGGCGAGCTCGGCCATCGTCTCCTCGATGACGCGGGTCGAGGTCGGGTCCAGCGCCGAGCAGGGCTCGTCCATCAGCAGCACCCGCGGCTTGATCGCCATCGAGCGCGCGATGCACAGGCGCTGCTGCTGGCCGCCGGACAGTCCACCGCCGGGGGCGTCGAGCCGGTCCTTGACCTCGTTCCACAGCCCGCCGAGCCTCAGGCAGCGCTCGACCAGCTCGTCCTTCTCCGACCTCGACGCCTTCTTGCCGGTCAGCTTGAGGCCGGCGAGCACGTTGTCGCGGATCGACATCGCTGGGAACGGGTTCGGCTTCTGGAAGACCATGCCGATGTCGCGCCGGGCCTGGGTGATGCGCACCGTGGTGTCGTAGATGTCGGCTCCGTCGAGCAGCACCTCGCCGGCCAGCGTCGCGCTCGGCACCAGCTCGTGCATGCGGTTGAGGATGCGCAGGAACGTCGACTTGCCGCAGCCGGACGGGCCGATGAGCGCGGTGATGCCGCCCGCCGGCATGGTCAGCGAGACCCGGTCGAGCACCTTGTGGTCGCCGAACCAGGCCGACACGTCGACCGCGCGCAGCTCGGCCAGGCCGGCCGGCCGGTCCGGCGGGGCCGGGAGGTCGGTCGGCGCGACCGGCAGGGCCAGCGTGTCGTCGGATGTGGGTGCGGTCATGGGTGGATCCCTGGTTCTAGTAGAGGTTCGGCAGGACGAGCACGACCTGCTGGGCGATCTCGATGCCGAGGAGGATGACGACCGGTACGCCGACGATCCAGGTGTGCCACCTGCCCCAGCGCCGCAGCGCCAGCACGAGCAGCACGCCCGCGACGAGGACGAGCTCGAGCCACAGCGCCATCGGCAGCCAGCCGCTCGGGTCGGAGGCCATCGGGTCCTCGGCGTGGGTCAGCGACCCGAGGCGCAGCACCGGCTGCGGCGTCGGCTCGGTCCTGCCCTCGAGCGAGGCGTCGACGCGCACGATGCTGCCCGAGGCGAACGGCACACCGGCCGCGGTGACCAGCGTCAGCCGGCTCGACGTGGCCGACGGCATCGCGGGAGCGGTGTCGCCCGCCCGTCGTACGTCGAGCACCTGGTACGTCGCCGTGCCCTGGCCGGTGATCGTGGTGATCGTGTCGCCGGGCTGCAGGTGCGAGATGTCGCGGAAGGGCCCGCCGTACGCCGCCTGGCGCCCGTAGATCACGCTGATGCCGGACTGGCCGGGCAGCGGGGTGTCGCGGCGGTGGCCGGGACCGCTGAGCAGAGCACGGCCGGAGGTGCCCTCGACGACCGTGTCGGTCACCCCCAGCGCGGGGATCGACAGCACGGCGACGGGTGCGCCCATCGCGAGCAGGTCGCCGTGGACGTCCACCTGGCCGACCGGCGCGGTGCCGCTCGCGAGCTCGGTGCGGAACTCGTCGTACAGCAGGCGCTGGCTGCGGTGCTCGGCGAGCTGCGAGATCACCAGCAGGTGCACCAGGAAGCCCGCCAGCAGGGCGACGAAGATGATCATCGCCCAGCCCGAGACCCGCAGGAGCGTGTGCTCGGACAGCCGCGGCACCGCACGGCGCAGGTCGGCCGGCGCGGCCGTGCTCGTCGTACGGCGCGGTGCCGAGCGACGCGGCTGGGGACGGCGCCGGAAGAGGTTCGCTGAACGGCGGAGCACCGCCCCGGCCTTGGCCTGGACGGTGCTCCCTCCGATCGTCGGTGAATCCGTCAAGGTCAGCTGACCGTCAGGCTGGCGAGCTTCTTCGAAGCCGTCTTGTTGATGTCGGCGTTGCCGCTGTAGGCGACGTACACGTCGTACTTGCCCTTGGCCAGCTTGGGCAGCGCGACGACGACCTTGCCGCCGACCAGTGCCTTGTTCTTGACCGTGGCCTTGGTGGCCGTGCCCTTCTTGATCACGACGGTGACGGTGCCGGTCGGCTTGAGGCCGGTCGCGGCGACCGCCACGGTGACCTTGCCGGCCTTGGTGTGCGCGACCTTCGGCGCGGACGCCGTCACGGTCGGCGTGGCCTTGGCGACGGTGTAGCTGCTCGGCGACTCCTGCGAGGCCGCGACGCCGGAGAGGTTCGGCGTGAAGCCGTCGTTGTTGGCACCGATCTTGAACGTCCCGGCGGTCGGGGTCGGGACGGTGATCGTCGCGGACTCGGAGAGGTCGCTGGTCTTGCCTGCCGGGATCGTGACGGTGTGCGCCGTGCCGTTGATGGTCACGGTCGCGGTGCCGCCGCCGTTGCCGACCGAGCTGGCCGCGACGGTGAACTTGGCGGAGCCGCCGGCGACCATCTTGGCGGGGCCGGTGACGGTCAGCGTCGACGTCGAGGCGACGTCGGCGGACTGGCCGGTCTCACCGCAGTTCGGGTCCTTCATGAAGCCGTACGCCGAGATGGTGGCGATGTCGAGGCAGACCTTCGAGCCCCTGCCGACGAACGTGTCGTAGAGCGCGCGGTACTTCGCGTTGGCGCTCGGCGTCGCGATCGCGGCGGTCGGGATGATGACGTAGACCTCGCGGGTCAGCTTCGCCGCGCCCTCGACGGCGTCGGTGACGTAGGCCGGGTTGGGCGACAGCGAGCCGTCGCTGTTGGTCGTGTAGGGCAGCACCGCGTGGTCGGTGCCGCCGATGGCGGAGTCGAACGGCACCAGCTGGTAGTCGGTGCCGGCGGTCTTGCCGCTCGGGTCGGCGATGACGCCGTTGTGGTAGCCGAGGTACTTCGCACCGGAGAACGGCGCGATCGCGGCGACGTTCGACGGCGCCTTGACGATGACGGAGGCGTCGTGCTCCTCCACCGGGCCGCCGGAGTAGTCGGTCGCGCCGACGTACGGCGTGCCGGCGGCGGGGGCCGACGCGGCGGCGCCGGTCGTGTAGAGCGTGTCGCCCTTGTTCGTGGACGAGTAGCCGAGCGTGCCGAAGTTGCTGCTGTCGACCGCGTTGAGACCCTTGAGGAAGAACTGGCGGCTGCCCGAGCCGGGCTTCGGGACGAAGGCGTTGATGGGCTCGAGACCGGTGCCGCCGGTCGCGCTGAGCGAGCCGTCGGTGGTGCTGATGTACTTCATCGAGCCGTCGTAGATCGACGCCAGCTCGGCCTCCGTGAGGCCCTTCCCGCCGTTGGTCAGCAGGAACGGGCTGTCCTTCGGGACGGCGAAGCTGATCGAGTCCATCGCGAACGGGATCTCGGTGATGACGCCGGCCTGCGGCGCCGTCGTGTACGTCGTGGAGACGGTCGGCTGGGTGACGTTGGCGTTGGACTGGAAGCCGGACGCGCGGGCGAAGTCGACGTCGCCGACGTTGGCGTTGCCGGCGGCCGTGACGCCCATGGAGTCCTCGAGCGCCTTGTACCCGGGGCCGGAGCCGTTCGGGTGGACGGCCCCCAGGCTCATGCCGCTGCGGTAGGTCATCGGCGTGGTTCCGGTGGCCGTCCACGAGGTCATCTCGGGCAGGCCGTCAGGACCGTCGCCGAGATCCTGGGAGATTCCGTAGATGACGTCCTGGATGGTGTCCGAGCCGACGCCGACCAGGTAGCCGTTCGTGGTCGGGTCCTCCTGGGTCGCCGTCGGCGCGGACGGGGTGGCCGCGTGCGCCGTCGAGACGCAGAGACCGAGGGACAGGGTGGCCGCCGCTGCGATGCTCGCGCCGACCTTCGCGAAGGTGTTGACCTTCATTGGGTATTTCCTCTCGATTGGGACGGTTCTTCGCTGTCGGCCCCCCGATGGGATCCAGCGCTTTGGGGAAGTCAGTGGTGTGGTGAGGACGGAGGTCACGGCGCCCGCCTCCTCGCAGCCGCGAGGAACGACGGGCCGCCGACCAGGCACGGCACCGCGAAGCAGAGCGCGGCGAGCAGCGCCCAGCGCGCCATCGGGCTGATGTACGCCGCCGGCGTGATGTGGCCCGGCAGCGCGTCGGCGTTGGTCGTCGGCGCGGAGCTGGTGTCGGCAGCGGGCGCGGTCCCGCCGGGCGGCGTACCGACGGATCCGTCGGTCACGCCGAGACCGGTCACGCCGGTGCCGGTGCCGGTCCCGGTGCCGGTCGCGGGCGGTGCCGGGGAGGCCGGCGTGGTCGGCGTGCTGCCGGCCGACGGGCTGGACGGGCACTTCGGGTCCTTGACCTCGGAGCGCAGCCCGGCCGCGACCTTCGCGGTCTGCTTGCGGTCGGCGGCCGACAGCGGGGCGTAGCCGGGCGGGAGCTGGCCCTGGTCGTTGCCCTGCTCCTGCCCCTTGCCGGAGGCGTAGTCGAGGAAGGCCGCGTAGTCGGCCAGCTCGGTGGTGCCGGCCGCGCACACGTCGATGGCGGCGTAGGTCCTCATGGTCAGGGGGTAGCCGCCGGCGACGGGCCTCGTCGGGTCGACCGTCGAGACCCCGTCGACGCCGCTCGGAACGCTGGCCGCGGCGAGCTCCTTGAGCATGCTGTCCGCGGTCGGCGCCGTGCCGGCGTCGCCGTCCTGCGGGTCGGAGACGATCGAGGCGACGGGCAGTCCGTAGAGCGCGGCGGCCTGCGAGGTCGTCACCGCGATCTCGAACCGGCTGCCAGGCTGCTCGGCACCCTTGGCGACGTACTGCGGCGGGAGCTTGGTCTCGTCCCAGAACGTCTTCGCACCGGCGTTGGCCGTCACCGTCCGCACGGCCGCGTCCGCGAAGGTGTTGGCGTAGGGCAGCATGTCGAGCGTGCCGAAGCCGGGAGCTGGTGCGTCGCCCGTGCGGAAGAGCGACGGGTCGGCCTTGGGGAACGAGTCGACGGTCGCGTCGCTGTCCAGGTTCAGGTCCTTGTACGCCGAGTTGACCCGCATCCCCCACGGGTCCGGCTTGCCGGCGAGGAAGTTGCGCGCTGCCGTGTCGGAGCGGAGCCAGGCCCACAGCGCCGACGCCGCGTCGGAGTCGCCGAACGGGACGATGAGACCTTCCGGCGCCGCCTTGTCGTAGAAGTCCTTGAAGTCGGGGTTGAGCTGGCGGAACTCCGGGTCGTCGATCACGCTGTCCCAGTTGCCCGCCGGCACCGTGGCGCCCGCCCCGAGACCGTCGCCGGGGGTGTCGTTCTTGTAGGACTGCGTCAGCATCTTCGCGACCAGCCGCGCGTCGAGGCGCAGGTTGGTGACCAGCGTGCCGTTCGACGCCTTCTCCGACGGGGTGGCGTCCGCGGAGAAGTTCTTGTCGATCATGTAGGTGAAGACCAGCGACGAGTCGGCCACGGGGGCGTAGTCGAGCGTGGCTCCGCCGGTGTCGGACGAGGCGACCGGCGAGGAGACGAAGTCCATCGACGGCGAGTTCGCCGAGCCCGACGTAACGGCCGTGCGCGCCTCGGGGTCGCCGATGTCGGAGAAGGTGAAGAGCGGTCCGCTGCCGTCCGCCCCGCACAGCGCCGACTGCCACGACGAGAACGCGCTCGCGACCAGCTCGCTGCCCGCGGTCCGCACCGCGGTCGATCCGAGGTTGCAGCTCGACCCGGTCGGCGTGAACGACAGCGGCACCTGGATCCGGTCCTGCCAGACCGAGGCGGTCAGCGGCGAGCCGTCGACGTACGGCGAGGCGGCATCGCCGTTCTGGTACTCCTTCGTCGCGTCGGTGCCGTTGACGTTGTACTCGCCGCGCGGCACGACCACCAGCCAGCAGGTGTCCCCCTTGGCCGTGTTCCTCGGGTCTCCGCAGCCGATGTACGGCGAGGTCAGTGCGCTCTGCAGGTTGACGATGTACTGCCCGGTGCCGTCGGACGCCGTACGGGCGAAGGTGACCTCGTTCGACTGCGCCGCGTTGAACGGCGGCAGGTGGTTGGAGTCGTTGGTCCAGCCGAGGTCCTCCTGCCTGGGGTCGGTCACCGACCAGAACGGCACGAGGTTCTGCGACTGCTGGCCGAACGGCTTGTGGGTGTAGGCGTCGCCGAGGCTCTGTCGCGGGTCCGCATCCGAGCCGGTGGTGAGCGTCCGGGTCGCCGCCGCCGGACCGACCAGCCCGCTCAGGGCGGGGTTCGGGGTGCCCCACTCGCACTGCTGCGGCGTCGGCGCCGCACCCTTGCTCGCCCAGCACTGCATGATCTGCAGGTAGTCCTGGCCACCGCCGCTGCCGGTCGGGCGCGCCCCCGACCACGTCACCTTCAGCCCCTGGTCGGTCAGGCCGGTCGTCTGGCCGACGGTCACCTGGAGGTTCTTGAACAGCTGCTGGTTCGGGTCCTCGGGGTCGTCCGCGGAGGCGCTCCAGTGCGGGTCGTAGGTGTCGCGCTGGTCGGTCCACCCGACCGTCACGGCGCTGGAGGCGGCCGCGACGCTCTGCCCCGTCCGGTCGGTGCCGGTCGAGGTCGCTCCGCCGGCGCCGATCGCCATGCCTGCCGAGACGACGCCGAGCGTCAGGTCGACAAGCAGCGCGAACGCGGCGACGAGGCGCCAGCGACGACGCAGGAACCAGGGCGTGCTCATCGGCTCCCCCTACGTCGGCTGATCACCAGCAGTGGCGGGGCAAGGATCAGCACGAGCACCGCGCCGAGGACGATCCACATCGCCTGCCGGGCACCCGACGACCCGAAGGACGGCGGGATGTCGGCGGGGCTCGCCACGAGCTTCGTGCACTGACCCGTGTCGGGGTCGCACGACGTCTGGCCGTCGGGGTTGAGCAGGCTGATGCTGTTGCCGGAGCCGCCCGCGCCGGTACCGCCTCCGGTCATGCCGGTGCTGCCCGGGGCGCCACCGCTGCCCGGGACGCCCGGCGCACCGGTGCTGCCGCCACCACCGCCCCCGCCACCACCACCGGTCGTGGGCGTCGTACCGCCGCCGCCTCCGCCGGTGTTGCCGGTGCCGTCGCCCGCATGCGTGCTGTTGTTGTCGCCCTGGCCGGAGGTGCTGCCCGATCGGCTGCCGTTCGATGCGGTTCCGTACGCGCAGGTGGCGGGTGCGCCCACCTGGTCGCACTTGTCGGGGTAGAGCGCCTGGGTCGCGAGCAGGTTCTTGCCGCTCGGGGAGAACGTCGGGTTGTTGCAGCTCTTGATGTCGATGCTCTTCACCTGCGCACCCGGGATCTGCCTGACCTCGGCGAGACCGGCGCTGGCCAGGTTGATCGGCAGCGGCGAGTAGCCGAGCGTCGGTGCGTCCTGCTGCCCCTGGCAGAGGGCGTAGTCGGTGAAGAACCCGAGGCTCCTGCCCTTCGCGGTGGTGAACCCGTTCTGGGTCGCGGTCGGGATGACGAAGTAGGAGTACGACGAGATCGGGTAGGCACGCGGGTCCCGGTCGGCGTACACGCCGGTGAGGTCCTGCGTCAGGTAGCTGCTGGTGCCCCTGTGCTGGTTGATCCGCGCCTGCAGCAGCGCCACCGCCACGTTCGACGGCGTCGGCAGCACGTAGTAGCCACCCTTGTTGAGCACCTTCGCGACCGGGTAGTGCGCCTGCAGCGCGTAGGAGTACTCGACGTACCCGATGGACCCGGCGTCGATGCTCTGCGAGACGTAGCCCGCGATGCCGTTGTCGCCGGACTTCGCCTGCTGCACGGTCGGGGAGTACTTGTTGCACTGGGTGAAGAACGAGACCTCACCGCAGGTCCACGGGCTCCCCCGGTAGGACATCCACTGCGTGAACAGCGCCGTCGATCCCGATCCGTCCGACCGTACGACGGGAGTGATCTTCAGGCTGGGCAGCTGCTTGGCGACGGCCGGGTTGTCCGCCTTGATCTGCGGCGCGTTCCACGACGTGATCCTGCCGGAGAAGATGCCCGCGATCGTGGGCTGCGACAGCTTGAGGTTCTGGTAGAGCTGGCCGCCGATCGAGAGGTTGTACATCAGTGCGGTGCCGCCCGCGACGTCCGGGACGTAGGCGAACGAACGGCCCGGCAGGCCGGGGCTGGCGTTCTGCGGCAGACCGTAGGGGATGTCGCTGGCCGCGAAGTCGTCGGTGTTGGAGTTCGCGAAGTCCGTCAGGCCCGCGACCGAGCCGGTCGCGGCGAAGTTGACGGTGAGCTGGGTGTGGACGTTGGACGCCCAGTCCTGGATCGCGTTGGCGGCCCACGACGATCCCTCGCCGGTGATCGGGACGTTCGTGTCGGCCGAGGCCGGCGAGGAGCCGGCGCCCAGCGCGGCGAGGACGAGAAGCAGCGCCAGGGCCAGGCCCCGCGCGAGACGACTATGCATCGGAGCTCCGGCTGATCAGGGAACGGACGCGGGCGACGGCCGCGGCACGGCGCCGCCTTCGCCTCGCCCTCTTGGCGACGTCCTGCGCGCCGGCCACCCGCGCGGCGACGAACAGGACCAGGACCAGCGCCATGAGCACGACCGCGGTGCCGAAACCGCGCTCGACCATGGGCTGCTCGGGCGACTTCACGAACTCGAAGACGACCAGCGGCAGCGACACCATCGGGCCGCTGAACGGGTTCTTGTTGAGCGACTGGGTGAACCCCGCGGTCAGCAGGACCGGCGAGGTCTCGCCGATGCCGCGGGCGGTGGCCAGGATGATCGCGGTCATCAGGCCGGACCGTGCCGTCGGCAGGGTGACGTTCATGACCGTCTTGAACTGACCTGCCCCGAGGCCCAGGCTCGCCTCCTTGAGGGTGGCGGGCACGAGCCGGAACACCACGTCCGCGGCCCGGATCATGATCGGCAGCATCATCACGGTGATCGCCAGGCTGGCCGCGAAGCCGGACTTGTCGAAGCCCAGCGCCATCACGAACGTGGCGAGGATGAACAGGCCGGCCACGATCGACGGCAGCGCCGTCATCGCCTCGACGATCGTGCGGACGAAGCGGGAGAACGCGCCGGGCACCTCGGTGAGGAACAGCGCCGTGGTGATGCCCAGCGGGATCGTGATGCAGAGCGCGATGCTGATCTGGACCAGCGTGCCGAGGATCGCGTGCAGGACACCGCCGTTGGTCAGCGGGTCGACCGGGCTGGTGGCCGCCATGTCGTGCGTGTACATGTTCAGGTGCACGACGGCCCGCCCGCCCTTGATCACCGTGTAGACCAGGACCGAGGCCAGCGCCAGCACCAGCAGGAACGCGCCGGACTGGACGATCACCGCGATCACCCGGTCCCACACGACCGGGCCGCTCTCGTCCAGCCACACCAGGACGGCGTAGACGACCAGGAACAGGACGTAGGCGATCAGGACGTTGGCCAGGAGCCCGTGCACGGGAGCGAGCTGGCTGCCCAGCACCGCGGTCAGCGCGACCGCGGCGACCGCTGCGCCGACGACCGACAGCAGGTCGCCGATGCGTACGCCGGAGGTCTGCCGCCGCTCCTCCACGACCGTCTCCGCGGGCTGGTCGTGGCGTGGCGTGGCAGTGGCGGGCGTCGTCGTACCGGCGTCGAGGGTGGCGGTCAACTGTTCGCTCCCGACCGCGAGCGCGCGACCACCGAGGAAGCGGCGAAGTTGATGACGAGGGTCAGCAGGAACAGCGCGAGGCCGGCGGCCATGAGCGCCGAGAGACCGAAGTGGCTGGCCTCGGCGAACTCCAGCGCGATCAGCGAGGACACCGAGATGGCACCGCTCTGCAGGATGTGGGGCTGGATCGTGAAGACGGGCGAGATGATCATGTAGACCGCGATGGTCTCGCCGAGCGCGCGGCCCAGGCCGAGCATCGTGCCGCCGATCATGCCGCCCTTGCCGAAGGGCAGCACGACCGAGCGGATGACGCCCCAGCGCGTCGCGCCGAGGCCGAGCGCGCCCTCGCGCTCACCGAGCGGGACCTGCGAGAAGACCTCGCGCATGATCGAGGTGATGACCGGCGTGATCATCATGCCGACGACGAGGCCGGCGATGAGCGTCGAGCCGGTGAAGACCGTCATCGACGACAGCGGTGTGCTCGAGTCGACGCCGTCGACCCTGAAGATCGGGATCCAGCCGAAGTGGGTCGCGATCCATGCCGAGACCGGAGCGACCCGCGACTGCAGGAAGAAGAAGCCCCACAGGCCGTAGACCACCGACGGGATCGCCGCCATCAGGTCGATGACCAGCACCAGCAGCTTGCGCATCGCGAGGGGCGCGTACTCGGTGATGTAGAGGGCGGTGCACGTCGAGAGCGGTACGGCGACCACGACCGCCACCAGCGCGACCAGGACCGTCCCGGTCAGCACCGCGGCGACGCCGAAGTGCCCGCCGTCGGGGTTCCACGCCTGCGTGGTGAGGAACGAGAACCCGGCCTTGTGCAGCGCCTGCGACGCCCTGATCAGCAAGAAGGTGCCGACCAGCAGCATGATGCCGAGGACGGTGACCCCACCGGCGGTGGCGACGGCGCGGAAGATCCGGTCCGGGGTGTCCCGGACCAGCTTGATCCTGCGAGGCCGGTCGCTGCCGAGCGGGGTCTCCGCGGCGTCACGAAGCGGAAGGGTGGTCACGAAATCGTCTCTGGTTCGTGGCCCTCCCGAGGGGCCGTGCCTGGTGCCGCGATCGCGACGACGAAAGAGTGAGGTGGGGACCCGACCATCCGGGGCGTCGTGGGTGAACGGTGCCCGAACGCGAGCCGTTGACTGGCCGTCCGGTTGCTGCTTTACCTTCGCCCTGCGGGTGAACGCCGGGCGAACAGTCCCGTACGCCGGCCGGGCGCGCCGGTCAGCTCGACGGCTTGACCGAGTCGACGACCTGGCTCAGCAGCCCCTCGAGGTGGGGGCGGTCGACCGAGCGGCCGGTGACCGAGACCAGCACGGCCGCGTCGCCCTGCGCGTCGGGCACCCAGGTGAAGTAGTTGTAGCGGACGTGCTGGTAGGCGTCGAGGTAGCTGACCCACAGCCCGTCGGCCGGCCGCCGGAGCACGGTGACCTGGCGCTCGCTGTTCGGCAGGCCGCGCACGAGCGCCGCGCGCTGCTGGGCCGGGGTCTGCGTCGGGGCGACGGCCTGGATGCGCACGCTGTAGCCGCCGATCGCCGGCTCGTCGGCCGGTCGCCAGCGCACCGACGTGAGCCCGTCGGCCTGCGCGTCGGGGGTCGGCGTCTCGGCCCCGCTCGCGCTCAGCGCGTACGCCGACCAGTCGGCCGGCGCGGCGTAGGACCAGGCTGTGCCGCCCGTGGTCTGGACGGTGTGGTCGGCGCCGAGGGCCACCTCACCCATCGGCGGATAGGTGATGTCGTCGCTCGGCTGGAGCGTCGGTGCTCCCGCCGGGCCGGTCCTGGCGGTGGTCGGCGTGGTCGTCGGCCCGCCGCCCCCCGACGGGCTCCCGCCGAGCACCCCGTTGCTCGCGGCCACCGCCACCCCGATGCCGGCGAGGAGCAGGACCAGGACGAGGGCGATCGGCCAGAGCACCCGGCCTCGGCGGCGATCTGCGGCGGCCTCGGGTGGCGGCGCGGGCTGCATCAGCGTCGGCGCGCTGGTCATCACGGTCGGGGTCGCGGCGACCGGCCGGGTCTCGGCCTGCCGGAGCCCGGCGACGAACGAGGCCACGTCGGGCCACCGGTCCTCGGGCCGCGGCTCGAGGGAGCGCAGCAGCACGTCGTCGTACGCCGCCAGGCGCGGGTCGATCCTCGACGGCGGTGTCGGCCGCTGCGGGTTGGCCAGGTCGCCGATGCCGCCGTCGCGGGCGAGCCGCCCGGTCATCAGGTGGTAGGCGACGGCGCCGAGCGCGTGCACGTCGGCGCGCAGGTCGATGCCGAGACCGACCGCCTGCTCCGGCGCCATGTACGCCGGCGTGCCGACCACCTGGGTCAGGCCGCTCGCGTGCAGCATCGCCTTGGCCACGCCGAGGTCGGCGACGAGGACCTGCTCGGTGTCGTCCTCGGAGCCCGTCCGCAGCAGCAGGTTCTGCGGCTTGATGTCGCGGTGGATGATGCCGCGCCGGTGCAGGACCCACACGCCCTCCCCCGCCTGCGCGATCAGCTCGACCGCCCGCACCGGCTCGACCGGGCCCGCATCGGTCAGCGTCGCGAGGGAGCCGCGGTCGGCGTACGACATGACGAAGTACGGCGTCTGGTCGACCTCGCCGATGTCGTAGACACGCACGACGTGCTCGGAGTCGGCACGCCGCAGCATCCGCGCCTCCTCCAGGAACCGCTCGCGCACGTCGGCGCGCTGGGCCCAGTTGTCGGCGAGCGCCTTCACCGCGACCGGGGAGTCGAGGTCGTCGTCGTGGTAGAGCCACACGGTCGCGAACCCGCCGGCCCCGATCCGATCGACGCGGCGCAGTCTGCCGAGCCGTTCGGGGAGGGTCACCCTCGGTATTCTGCAACACGACCGAGGCTGGGAGTGGGAGCGATGGACTCAGCAGAAGGCGTCGACCTCGACGATCTCGCCGCGCGCGCGGCAGCCGGCGACGGCGCCGCGCTCGAGGACCTCCTCGCCGCGATCCAGCCACGCGTACGCCGCATCTGCGGGCGGATGCTGCTCTACCCCGAGGACGCCGAGGAGGCGGCCCAGGACGCGCTGCTGCTGGTGGCCACGAGGATCGGGACGTTCGGCGGGCGGTCGAAGTTCACCACGTGGCTGCACGCCGTCGCTTCGAACAGCGCCCGGTCGACGTACCGGTCGTTGAAGCGGCGTGCCTCCGAGCACGGCGTCGACGAGCTGCCGCAGACCGCCGATCCGCGCACCACCTCGGTCATCGCCGGATCGCGCCTCGACCTGCTCGAGGCGCTCGAGGTGCTGGCCGCCTCACACCCCGAGCAGGCGGAGGCGTTGGTCCTCCGCGATGTGCAGGAGCTGGACTACAACGAGATCGCGGGCCAGATGCAGGTTCCGCTCGGCACCGTCAAGGCGTGGATCCACCGCGGGCGCCAGACCGTCCAGCCGCTGCTGCGGGTGGACGGCTGACGGCCGGGCTCAGTTCACGCAGTCCTGCGTGTCGAGCACGATGGCCAGCGTCACGACCCTGCCGTGCTGGAAGTTCCACCAGTAGGACTCACGCGGGTGACCGGGCACCGCGACCGACCAGAAGTCGGGGTAGGAGCGGGCGTGGGGGTACGCCGCACGCGCCTGCGCGTGGGTGGCTCCCTCGTGGAGACCCTCGGGAGTCGTCGCCGTACGGTCGGGTGCCTCGATGAACGCGACGCCCTGCTTGCGGGACAGCCATCCGTCGACCGCGTTCTCGGGTGCCTTCGAGCGTGGCAGCAGGAAGCCGTCGCAGGCGGCTCCCTTGCCGTCGTGGTCGACGTGCGCGCCCGCCGCGGTCGCCTGCGCCCTCGTCATCCGCAGCCTGACGCCGCGATAGCCGGCCGGACCGAACCGGTCCGCCGCATGGCCGGCGCGGACCGAGTGATGGGCGTGGGCGTTCAGGGCGACGGCGACACCGGCCGACGAGCCGATGAGGACCACGACGGCCAGGAAGGTGATGACGAGACGACGCATGACAGGGCCTTTCACTCTGGGTGGATGCCCGTCTGATGCAGCGCGACCGCCATTGGTTGCGGTCACGTCTCGAACGTGCCGTGTGGGGTGACGATCCGGATGAGGCCGTGGGGTGTGGTCCAGCGGTAGTTGGCTGGTCCGATCTGTTGGAGTTGCCAGCCGGGTTGGTGGGTCTTGACGCGGTGGTGGAACCGGGTG
>Ga0123352_10000047_pt1 | contig 121016 bp, 112 predicted proteins | sample TergutLab28metaG_FD_89700 | JGI IMG/M metagenome (GOLD analysis project Ga0123352, IMG submission 89700) | Labiotermes labralis P1 segment gut microbial communities from Petit-Saut dam, French Guiana - Lab288 P1 | ecosystem: Host-associated > Arthropoda: Insects > Digestive system > Gut ...
AAAAATCTGTTTGAGTTGTACTTGAAAGAGACTGAATTTAGGTTCAACAATCGGGGCAATGACTTGTATCAGATATTGCTGAAAATGTTCAGAGAAAATCCCCTGTGCTAGTCAAGCCCCTTAAAAAAATAAGGAATTCAATAAATATAGGTATCACCAGAAATCCGCATTGGCTTTTAACCAATGCGGATTTCTGCGTCTATGCCGTGCATGTCAAAATTTACGGCGCATATTTAGTCGCCGCCGTAACATAGTAGATAGTCAGAAGCTCATATTGCCATTCAAAATGAGTATCGAAAGGAGTGAACTCAAAATGAGTCTGATTGTCTGCGCTCAAGACTGTTGCCACCAAAGTGACGGCTATTGCGAACTTAACCAAATAACCAGCCTTTCCAGCAACAACCAAGCAAAATGTGGTTACTACGAAAAGGTTGTTGCCAAGACAAAAGACTCCCCGCGCACGGGGACGTCTTCAATCGAAAATATGAAAGGCTTCAGATAAGTTTGTCAGTGGTATAATTTCCACACCTGTCCCCTGCTCTCCAAGTGCGCCCAGGGAGGCCTTGGGTAGCGCTAGACGGCTAAACCCTAGGCGTGCGCACTCTGCTACCCGCGCACGGAGGTTCCCTACAGCGCGAATTTCTCCGGTTAGTCCGATTTCTCCAAAGGCTGCCAAGTTATCGGGAACAGGCTTGTCCAATAAATTTGAGACCAGCGCCAGCGCTACCGTCAGGTCAGCAGCTGGCTCGTCCAGGCGCAGCCCGCCTACAATGTTTATATAGGCATCCAAGTTGCCAAAAAAGAACCCGCCCCGCTTTTCCAGCACGGCGATAATCAGCGCCGCGCGGTTAAAATCAAAGCCGGTGCTCATACGGCGCGGGGTGCTAAACCCACTCTTGCAAACCAGCGCCTGCACCTCGGCCAAAATGGGGCGGCTGCCCTCCATAACACAGGCCACGCAGGTGCCCGAAACATTTTGCGGCCTGCCTGAGAGCAGCGTAAGGGATGGGTTTTCCACTTCACACAGCCCATGCTCGCTCATCTCAAAGACGCCGATTTCGTTGGTCGAGCCAAACCGATTCTTGATCGCCCGCAAAATCCGGTAGTTGGAGTGGCGCTCACCCTCAAAGTAAAGGACAACGTCAACCATATGCTCGAGGACCTTTGGCCCGGCAATTCCACCATCCTTGTTAACGTGCCCCACGATAAACACCGGCAGCTCACGCTCTTTGGCAAGGCGGATTAACAGCCCGGTGCATTCCCGCACCTGTGTGATACTGCCTGCCGACGCCGAGAGCTGTTGGTGGCTCATAGTCTGGATAGAGTCCACCACCAGAACGTCCGGCGAGACTTCATCCACACAGGCAGCCACCTGCTCAATATCGGTCTCCGGCGCGATAATCAGCCTCTCCCCTTCCAGTCCGAGCCGCGCAGCCCTCAGCTTTATCTGCCGCGGGCTTTCCTCCCCGGCTACATACAGCACAGTTCGGTCAAGGCAAAGGGTCTTACACATCTGCAATAAAAGTGTAGATTTCCCAATCCCCGGGTCTCCGGAGACCAGCGCCACCGAACCGTCTACCGCGCCGCCACCCAGCACTCGGTTCATCTCGGCAAGGCCGGTGCTTCGGCGAATTTCGCGCTCGGTGTCAAGCTGATCAAGAACGGTGAGCTTGGTGGTTAGTGCAGTCACCTTCCCTGCTCCGAGGCGGTTCGCCCCAGCGGGCTGTGGAGCCTGCAAAATCTCGCTCAGAGTGTTCCACCCGCCGCACTCAGGGCATTTACCCTGCCAGCGTGCACACTCGTAGGCGCATTCATCGCAGATATATACGGTTCTTGTTTTCGCAGCCAATCTAAACATCCTTTACAGTTAAGCTTCTGTCAGCTGCATCCCCAAATACTCCATAACCGAGCCGAATATGGCAAATGCCAGCTGCGCCTGATACTGTGGATCGCTCAAGTTGCGAGTGTCCTCCGGGTTGGAGAGAAACCCGCATTCGACCAAAATAGCCGGGCTTCTGGCCTCGTAGATAAGGAAGAGCCCACTGCCACCCTTTTTGTGTTGACGCCGGTTTTCAGCCTGCATCATAGAGACAATGTTGCGCTGGACGAGTTCGGCAAGCAGCTCGCTCCCCGGGTGGTTAGGCCCATAAAACACTTGGGCCCCGCGCTGCGAAGAATCCCCAAATTTATTCTGGTGTACACTGATGAAGATATTGTCGGTAAATCTTTCGGTGAACTCCAGTCGGTTATGTAGGTCGGACCTCTTCTGTCGGCGTATTCCTTCCACCCCTAGATCATGGATAGAAATATCCTCCTCGCGGGTCATCACGACCTCAAAGCCGTTTAGCACAAATAAATCGCGCAATATGAACGAAATTTCTAAGTTTATATCTTTTTCAAGAACACCATCTACACCAACCGCGCCGCCGTCAATTCCACCGTGGCCGGGGTCGATGATTATGACGGGTGCGTGCCCTCCGAAAGACGACACTCTAAGATAATTAGCCGCACTCATCCGCAGCAGCCCAGAGGCAATAGAAACCGTGTACACCACGACTACCACTAAAACTGCAACCGGAATAATATACACAAGCCGCCGCATCCACTTCAAACGCAACACCCCCGTGGTACTAGAGTATGCGTGTATCCGCCGGCGTTATGACATCGACGCTAACCTTCGTATAGCTCTTCCAGGTGTTCGACCAAATCGGCCAAGGCACCCTCCGCGCAGTTACAGACAATCAAGTCAACAGCAGCCTTAATATCTTCCGGTGCGTCAGCAGGGGCTGCGCTGAGCCCAGCGAACTTTAACATTTCAAGGTCGTTGTAGTAGTCCCCAATAGCTACAATGTTTTCACGTTTTATCCCAGCAAGTATTGTGAGCTTTTCGATAGCGCTGCCCTTAGATGAGCCCTCCGGCAGCATTTCGTACATAGAGGTGTCACTAAAAACAAAGCGCACCCCCTGGAAATCTGCCGCGTGCTCATGTAAGTATCGGTCAAGCTGCTTGCTCTGTTCGGACGGCAGCACAAGAAACGCTTTGAGAGCAGGGACAGCAAATTCGCTGAACTCTACTGTGCGCACAGGTGTGCTCGGGTACAGCTCTAGCCACCAACCTTGTCTACTTTGTACAAAGCCGTCAATATCAGCGTAGCCGTTGTCGCCCACTAAAATCACACCGCAGTCAGGAAAAACTTGCCTAATCTTCACTATATGATCTTGGATATTTTGGGGCAGCAAGGTTTTGTCTAAGTAGGCCTCACGTCCGTAATCGTAAATACCGCCGCCATTATATATTACGCAGGGAAAGTTTACCGGCAGCGCCTCAACTACCGGCCGGGCAACATTGACCGAGCGCCCGGTGGCTACCGCAAAGCGCCCACCCGCAACTGTAAAGCGCTTCAGCGCATCCACATTGCGCTTGGGGAGCCCTTCGTGCCTGTCCCAGACAGTGCCGTCGATGTCGCTCATTACCACAAAATCGGAAAGCTTTTTGCCCAAATCTCAATTACCCCTTTCGTTCTAGCCGCGCTAAAAAACTCATGAAATATTCCGGAAGCTGGCTGGTATACGTGGTGAACTGCCCACTTACCGGATGATAAAATCCCAATGACTTGGCATGTAAGCACTGCCCCGCAAGTCCGGCCACGCCCTTCTTTGGACCGTAGAGCATATCTCCCGCGACAGGGTGGCCTATGCTGGCCATATGCACCCGTATCTGATGTGTACGCCCGGTGTGAAGCTCAAGCTCTAAGTGGCTGAACCCTCGGTAGGAGAACAGCACCCGATAACCCGTGAGCGCCTGCCTCGAGACTTTGGCACGAGTGCTCATCTTCTTTCGTTCGGTTGGGTGCCGGCCTATGGGAGTATCAACAGTACCGACCTCTGCCGAAGGGCAACCGTGTACCACCGCGTGGTAAATCTTTTTGACTTCACGGGCCTTAATCTGCTCGGCAAGGCTAAGGTGAGCCTGCTGTGTTTTTGCTACTACAATTAGGCCACTGGTCATTTTATCCAGCCGGTGGACAATACCGGGCCGCTCCACCCCGCCAATTCCGGAGAGCTCTCCGCCACAATGAGCAAGTAGGGCGTTCACAAGAGTACCGTCTTCATTTCCCGGCCCAGGGTGAACGACTAACCCCTGCGGTTTGTTGATGACAATTAGGCTCTTGTCCTCATAGACAATATCCAGCGGTATGTCCTGCGCGCAGAGCTCAAGCTGCCGCACCGGCGGAATAGCAACCGCTATCACTTCCCCGCCCTTTAGCCGAAAACTCTTATCACGGGCTTTGCCGTCAACCGAAACCCTGCCTTCCACGCACAGCTTTTGAATGCCGCTGCGGGTAAGCTGGGGAAGCTGTTCACCGATAAAAACATCAATACGCCGCCCGTGGTGTTCGGGCAGCGCACTAAGTTCAACTATTTCCACCGGTTTGCTCACTCTCGCTCAGCTGAACGTTCTCAATTTCTTGTGGGTCATCCGGCCCGGTCTCGGCGGGCACCGGCTTCTTCCCCTCAAAAAAGATAATATGCACCAACAAAAACAGAGTACCAACAACTACATAACAGTCGGCCAGATTGAAGATCGGGAATCCAAACAAGGCGGAAAAATCCAAGAAGTCTATAACAAACCCACGGACCAGCCGATCTATAAGATTGCCTACACCACCGGCCAAAATCAGGCTCAGCCCCCAAATTAGGACACGACCTTTAGTTTTACCGCTAAGCATTAGATAGAGGACGCCCCCGAGAATTACAATTGAAACAACTCCCAGCGCAAAGGCCCGCCCCTGAAACAGCCCAAAAGCCGCTCCGGTGTTCTCAAGGTAAGTCAGGTAAAACAAACCGGGTATAACTGTAATGCGCTGGTCAAGCCCGGCGTACGCCCAAGCCTTAACCCACTGGTCCGCCCCCACTAATAGGGCGGCTACAGCCAACGCTATATATTTTATCATCTTGCCTCCTGTATTTTAGAACCTGTATTCAATACTCGAGCTGCCCCCGAACCAGCGATTTTTTCCGCTTCGGTTCGCGGGCAACTCTCGTTATCGAAATACAGGCTCTTACATCTTGCTTACTACATCAGCGCATCGTGCGCAAAGAGTTTTGTGCTCGTTATGCCCGCCTACACTGTCGCAGAAAATCCAGCAGCGCTCGCATTTTTGTCCCTGCGCCGGCAGTACATTCAAGCTTAGCCCCTCTACTTCGCCTTCAGCCTGGCCACTGCCTTGGCTGCTAAGCTCAACTTGAGAGACGATAAAAATTGTGGGCAACGCATCTTTGTGCGCACTCAAGAAGTCGTAAAGCTCACCTGTACAATGAAGCACAACCTTAGCCTCAAGCGATTTGCCGATAACTTTGGAGATGCGCGCAAGCTCAAGGGCTTTGTTTACATCATCGCGGACGGCAATCAGCTTATCCCACCGTGCCATGAACGCCTCATCTTTTTCTGGTGCCGGCTTAGGAACTTCGTTGAACATTACCGACTGCTTGTTGTAAGCCTTGCTCTCGGGTATATGCCCCCAAATCTCTTCGGCTGTAAACGGGATAATTGGCGCTATGAGCGAGGTCAGCCCGCGCAGTATGCGGTATATGGCAGTCTGTGCAGCCCGGCGCTCAATCCCGGTCGCCTCACTGACATACAGCCGATCCTTTATAACATCCAGGTAGAAGTTAGACATATCTATAGTACAGAAGTTGTGTATGCTGTGGAAGATAATGTGGAATTCAAGTTCGTCGTAAGCGCGAGCAGTGCGACCCAGCAGGGCGTCCATTTTGCAGAGAGCCCATTTGTCCAGGTCGGTCAGCGCATCATCGCTTACGCTGTCTTTATCTGGGTCGAAGTCGTGGAGGTTGCCCAGGATATACCGCGCCGTATTACGGATTTTGCGATAAATCTCCGATAGCTGGGTCAAAATATCCCGGCTTATACGTATGTCGGCATGATAGTCGGAGGACACCACCCACAGCCGCAGAATATCTGCTCCGAAGTCCTTGATGATCTCATACGGCTCAATTCCGTTACCCAGGGATTTGCTCATCTTGCGGCCTTCACCGTCCACAACCCAGCCGTGGGTGCAGACGTTCTTGTAGGGAGCCTGTCCTTTCCAAGCAACAGCTGTGAGCAGTGCGGACTGGAACCAGCCCCGGTACTGGTCAGTGCCCTCAAGGTAGAGGTCACACGGCCAAGTTTGGTCAGGCCAGCGTCCGGTCAGGGTTACCGCATGGGAGACACCGGAGTCAAACCAGACGTCCATGATGTCTTTCTCTTTTGTAAAGCTCTCAGCCTTGCAACAGTGTGGACAGGTAAAGCCGGCAGGCAGTATCTCTTCGGCAGACTTCAGGTACCACGCGTCCGCACCTTCGGCCCTGAAAAGCTCAGAGACGACCTTAGTGGTCTGTGCGCTGATGATATAACCCTCGCAAGCATCGCAATAAAAAGCCGGGATAGGCACGCCCCATGTGCGCTGCCGGGATAGACACCAAGCGCTGCGGTCTTCGACCATTCCCTTCATGCGGCCGCGACCCCACTCGGGGATAAAGCCAACTTTTTCTATCTGCTCGACGGTCTCCGCTTTAAAGTCGTTCACGTTGCAGAACCACTGGTCGGTGGCACGATAAATTACGGGGTCTTTGCACCGCCAGCAGTGTGGGTACTGGTGAACCAAATGTTTAATCGCCAACAGCAGCCCGTTCTCTTTTAAACGCTCGATAATTGGTGCGTTTGCCTTATATGTCGGCAACCCGACAATAAAGTCCCCCGCCTCGTCGGTCATTTTGCCGTGCTGGTCTACCGGCACTATACAACCGAGATCTGGGTAGTGGTTTGCAATAAGCTCAAAGTCCTCAACACCGTGCCCGGGCGCTGTGTGCACACAGCCGGTGCCCGACTCCAAGGTTACGTGGTCGCCCACGGTAACAAGAGAATCGCGCTCTAGGAACGGGTGGCGGCAGACAAGATACTCAAGCTCTTTGCCCTTCACGCTGCCGGATATTTGGTAGTCGTCGATTCCTGCGGCTTCCATGGTGGGTTTTACGAGTTCTTTGGCAATAATGTAGCACTCGCCCCCAGCTTTGACTGCGCTGTACTCGAATTCCGGCCCTAGGCAGATAGCCAGGTTAGCCGGCAGTGTCCAGGTAGTGGTGGTCCAGATAACCACATAAGCTTTACTGGTATCCTCAATCCCCAGCCCCGCGAGCACCCCGTCCTTGTCGCCTTTTAGGGGGAACTTAACATAAATGGAGTCGCAGGGGTCTTGGGCGTATTCGATCTCAGCTTCGGCCAAAGCTGTAACGCACTCAGGGCACCAGTAAACGGACTTAAGGTCTTTGTAGATGTAGCCTTTCTCGGCCATAGCACCAAAAATCTCAACCTGTGTGGCCACATATTCGGGGGCCAGGGTGAGATAAGGGTCGTCATAATGGGCAAGGCTACCCAGCCGCTTGAACTGCTTCTTCTGGCTCTCCACGTGGAAAAGCGCAAACTCTTTGCAGTGTTTGCGTAGCTTTATTGGGTCGCCCGCTTCCTTGAGGCCAATCTTCTTCATAGCCTTGAGCTCGATGGGCAGGCCATGAGTATCCCACCCGGGAACGTAATGGCACTTATATCCCGAGGTATTCTTGTAGCGCACAATCACGTCTTTAAGGATTTTGTTGAGCGCGGTGCCCAGATGAATATCTGCGTTGGCGTAAGGCGGACCGTCATGAAAAACATATAGCGGTTTGTCGGTGTTGTTTTCTATCATTTTATAGTAGAGTCTGTCCTTCTCCCACTGCTCAAGCATTACCGGCTCCCGCTGGGGCAGGCCGGCACGCATGGGAAAGTCGGTCTTGGGCAGGCTCAGAGTTTGGTTGTAATCAACCGCCATTGGCGCGCTCTCTCCTTTTGTGGTCGTCATATAAATTATGTGCAAAAGCTTAGGTACATAAACGCTGGAACTAATCTTTCCTGGTCAGGCTGTAGTCTTCTCCAAAGCGTAGGGTCCCGAACCGGGAAGAGCGCTTGCGCGGGAACTCTTCAGCATTGTCAGCGCCTTGATTTTGTCCAGGTTCGCTGTCCTCGGTGTAAGGCAGAACATCACTCTTGCTTAAAGCGGAATTCTCGCTCATAAATTTGAAGTCAATTCTGTTGTCCGGTGGGTTGCCAGGGCTATCGTCATCCAAAGTTGGCATATCGTCTACCTGGTCAGCATCATCGGTAATGAGCTCGATGTCGCTGCCCTCCATGCTTCGTATATCCGCTTCGTCGTAAGGAATCTCCTGGAGAAACTCGATATGCTTTTTGTACTCGTTTAGGATATGGGACTTAAACTTAGCCACTTCCATCTGCATTTTGTTGAGCGCAACCGCCCCACGATTGATGCTCGCCTGAGCGTCGGCAACCATCTCTTCGCTTTTGCGGGTGGCTCCTGCAATAATAGCTTCAGCTTTGCGCTTAGCGTCCTTGACAATGCTGTCGCGTTCCTTTTCCGCCCTAATAGTGGCGGCAAGGAGGGCGTCAGCATTCTCGCGGTACTCCTCTATTTTTTCGGCCAGAATCTCCATCTTATGTTGCTGGTCGGAATTCTCGCTGTACAAAGCTTCCATCGTGGCGGCAAGCTCGTCCATAAAGGCGTGGACATCCTCAACCCGATAGCCGTTCCTTACTCTTTCAAACCCTTTATTGCGGATATTGCTGGGCGTCAACACAGCACAACCCCCCCTCTATGAATACAGGTCCTTATTTTAGAAGAAAACACCGTTGCTCTCAAGTTCGTCTAGCAAATCGCCCTGGATGCCAACGTTGTAAGGGGTAATTATGTACGTACTGTTGGCCACCCGCTTTATCTGTCCGTTGTTAGCGTAGGCCACCCCGCTCAAAAAGTCAATAAGCCGGCGGGTAACTTCCTTTGTGGCCGACTCCAGGTTGAGAACCACAGTGAGCTTGGCGTTCAGGTGGTCGGCGATTCCGCTTGCGTCCTCGAACCGCTCTGGCTTTACGAGCACAACCTGCAGCTGAGTGGTAGCGTGAATGTTAACCACTTTGTTTGAGCGCTTCTCTTCCGTACGCACAGGGGCGAACTCGACTTCGCTCACACCGCCTACCATATCCATGTTTTCTTCGTCGTCATAGTAATCGTCGTCAGGGTATCCGATAAAGTTTTTGAATTTGTCGACTAGTCCCATAATAGTAACCTCCACCCGGTTTTTGCCGGTGAATTATTTTAACGTCTAAAATCACACGCGTTGTCTTTGCCCGAATATGGCCGTGCCTACACGCACCAGCGTGGAACCGTGCTTGATTGCAACAGTAAAATCGTCCGACATACCCATGGATAGAATCTCCATGTTAACATTATCTATTTTTTTGCTCTGTATGTCAACCAGCATTTCCTGCATCCCAGCAAAAAAGCGCTCTCCGCCCCCATTTTCTTGCCAAATGGGAGGTATTGCCATCAAGCCGCGCAACTTAACCGCAGGCAAAAGCGCTACCTCGCGAACAAGCTCTTCGGCCTCCTGGGGCGCTACCCCACTTTTACTCTCCTCTCCTCCAACATTTATTTCTAGCAACAGGTCGGTGGCTATGCCGGCCGCTACCCCCTGCTTTGAGATCTCTTTTGCAAGCTTGAGCGAACCCACGCTCTGTACAAGACTCGCCTTGCCCAAAACCATCTTGACCTTGTTAGTTTGCAAGTGCCCGATAAAATGGATTTCCACACCGGGACCCTTGTCGTACTCGTCGTACTTTTCGCAAAGCTCCTGTGCCCTATTTTCACCCAGAAGCGTGATACCTGCGGCTATAGCCTGATTGACAGCCTGTGGCGTTTGAGTTTTGGTCGCAGCCATCAGCTTTACGTCTTCGGGGTTTCTCCCCGCCCGAATAGCCGCGCCGGCAATCTCTTCTCGCAAGCGCTTAACGTTGTCGGCTATACTGCTCAACTGTGGCACTCCCCTTTCTGCACTTGTACTAAGCTACCCAAGAACTCTACCGTCTTCTAAGTCAACCCCGCCTATTATAATCTGGTCGTACTGGCGCAGTATATGTGGATCGCGCGGGTTATGAGGCTGGCGGGAGAGCAAAAAGCCTGGCTCCTCGTAGATTGGGTCTACACGCTTGAACCTTACAATGTTGTTGCTCAGGGTGAAGACGCCTCGCTCTCCATCTTGGAAGCGCAGGGCGGCCGCGTCCACCCGTATTCCCTCGTGTACATTGAAGTCCAGGCGCAGATTTTGTGCTCGCAGGTTTATAGTCTCCCCCGACACGTAACCGGAGTGGAGCACTAACACCGCCTGGTCGTAACCGGTTTGGTATAGTACCCGAGCTACGGTGGCCGGTGTGCGCACTCCGGTGCCTTCAAAGAATATCTCAAGCCCCTGGCCGGAATTAATCCACTGGGTCTGGTAGCGGTCTAGAATAACAGCTACATACCAGTTATGGCTGGTAACAACCCGCCCTGCCCTGTTTGTCGTTTGCAGTGGCACAGTGTTTTCAATCATTGACCTTAAGTCGGAAAGTCCGGCGGTGCGTGCAACGCTTAGGCTCAGCGTACTTTCCAGCCCGTCGGTCGACCTTGCATAAAACCCGGAGACCGGCGTCCTGACAATTCCAGTTGCACCCGCTCGGTCAAAGGAGTTAAGCCTTTCATGTTCAAAGGTAAGCTGACTTATGCGTGCACTAAAGCATTGCTCCCGCCCGGTGGCGATCTGGCGCTGATTAAGAAGAGCGGTCAAGTTTGCGCGAATATCTTCCGCCCCGTGGTAGTTGCCGCTGGTGGTCAGCCCTGCCAGTGCTCCAAGTTGTTGCTGAATATCCCGCCCCAGGGCCTCGGTGTTTGCCATGTGGTGTATAGAAGTGTCTTGCGCCTCAAGGAGCATCTCGAGCTCCCACTGTGTCTGCCGGATTAAAGCGCTGTTGCCTACGTATGTACCAGAGGGCAACAGCTCGGCTACCGGCTCTCCCACCAGTACGCGCACCGCGTCATCGAAAAGGGAGCTGACTACGCTTGCCCCACTCTCATCCAAAGTGATCTCATCGCGGAAAACAAGCCCCGGCCCGCTCACGCTCTGGAAAACGAAGTCCATGTGGGCGGTCTGAGTTCGCATTGGCGGGGTGAGCCCCCGTGTCACCTGCACCCCCACATAAACCAGCAGGAAGGAAATCAGCAGGAACTTTATCAGTGTTTCTACATGCTTAGCTTTCATTCTCGTCCTCGCGACTTGGTAAGTTCTCTATTGCTAGCTGGGTAGCTGTTTCCAATAGTTGATCGTAACTTTCAAAGCTGTCCGGTTCCAGCCAGGTTATCCGCTCGTCCCGGCGCAGCCAGGTGAGCTGGCGCTTAGCATACTGGCGGGTGCGTGTCTTTAGTGTCTGCACCGCCTCGGTCTGGGTTTGCTCACCATTCAAATGCGCCGCAAACTCTTTGTGGCCAATAGCCTGCATTGCCGTACCCGTAATTCCCCGCGCCGCCATTGTCTTGACTTCATCTAGCAACCCTTGCTCTAACATAAGCTGGGCCCGCCGGTCAATCCGCTTATAGAGCAGCTGGCGATCAGCGTAACGCAGGGCCAAAAAACAGACGTTGTATGGACTTTCTTTAAGCTTCGAGCGGCGCTGCCACTCACTCATGGGCAGGCCGGTCTCCTCGTATACTTCAATAGCTCTTATTACACGTCCCAGATTGTTGGGGTGAAGATTGGCAGCGAGCTCGGGGTCGACTGAGTTTAACATATCCCAAAGATGGTCTGGGCCTTTTTGTGCGGCGATCTCGCGGAGCCTCGCCCGCATGTCTGCGTTTTCACCGGAAGTGTGGCCGAGTTCAATCCCATCAACAAGACAAGATATATACAACCCCGTACCGCCGCAGAGAATCGGCAGCGCCCCTCGCCCGGCAACCTCCTCGATAGCCGCTCCCGCAAGACGGGTATATTCCGCAACAGAGAAGCTCTCATCCGGTTCCAAAAAGCCGAACAGGTGGTGGGGAATTCCTTCCCGCTCCTCCTGGGTCGGCGCGGCGGTGGCGATTTCCATACCCTTGTACACCTGCATTGAGTCGGCGCAAATGATCTCTCCACCAAGCGCTCTTGCAAGATCAACGGCCAGTTTGGTTTTTCCTGATGCTGTGGGCCCACCGACCACAAGCAGCGGCAGCTTTGCCATTACCCCAGCCTCCCGAACAACTTTGCTATCTCTTGGGCGCTCAGTGATACTTCCACCGGGCGGCCATGTGGGCAATGGGTGATGGCAGGGTTTTCGCTGAGCATCTCCACAACAGCCCCAAGCTCGGGCAGACTGTTTTTGTCCCGGGCACGCAGAGCCCCACGACAGGCGATGCTGAGCAACAGCTTATCCATAGCTGCGGTTGTGAGGTCAATGCTGCCCATTTGGAGCTTGGCGGCAATATCCCCCAACAGAAATGCTGTATCTTTGTCACTGAGCTCAAGAGGGGTCTCCCGCACCAGCAGGGTATTACCGCCAAAGTCCTCGAGCAGAAAACCCATCGACAAGAGCGTGTCCGAGTTCCGGGTAAGGACGTCGTGTTCCTCAGCCGTAAAGGTAAGGGTGAGCGGGGCCAATAAAAGCTGCCGGTTGCCGTAGGCAAGCTGGTTTTTCAGCTGCTCGTAGATAACACGCTCGTGGGCGGCGTGTTTGTCTATTATGACAAGATCACCTTCCCGCTCAAGCAGAATGTATACCCCGGCAAGCTCCCCAATAAGTCTGCTTGTAGACTCTACGATTATATTAGTGGCATTTTTACCCACATTTGATGCATCCGGCTTTATTGTGTCACACGTTGGCGGTAAAATCTCCTCGAAAGCGGGCGGTGGAATTGGAGATTTTGGGTCTTTATACGGACCGCCAAGGCTTTCCGGTCTGGGCTGCACAATGTTTTCAGTAGTTGAGGCGCATAAGGGTTGCGGCTTACTTATGACACTCTCCCCTACCCAGTCGTTCGTACTGCGTGGAGTGTAGAGCGCACGGAACTGCTCTGCGCTCATTCGGCCCCCAGAAGGCGCGGTTTTAGTATTAGTAGGTATGCTAATCTGCGGCTCAGCCTTGTCGGTGGGGAGTGTGGTCTGCACCGGCATGCCTGTGGGCGTAATTGCGTTTTTAGTCGCAAAATATATGCAGTGAAAAACTGGGCGCTCGTTTACAAAGCGCACCTCAATCTTGGCCGGGTGTACGTTAACATCCACAAGCTCTGGTTGAATTTCTATATTCAAAACGCACCCGGGGAACTTCCCCGAGCCTATATAAGTCTTAAAGGCTTCTTCCAGCGCGGCGGCGCCGGTGCGGGTGCGCACATAGCGGCTATTTAGAAAAAAATTCTGGTAAGCGCGGCTGGGCTTCGCGCTGCCCGGCGCAGTGATGTAACCCTTTACCCGCACGCCCTCTTCGGGTATATGATGCTCGCAGGGCACAAGGCCTCCGGCAAAATCCTTACCATAGACCGCAGTTATGGCCGGAAGCAGTTCCCCGCCTCCCGAAGTCTGCAGACGCACCTTGCCGTCCCGCACAAACTTGAAGGCAACCCTCGGGTAACAGAGGGCGCATTTGTCTACCACACCGGCCAAGGCATTGCCCTCGCCCACATCCTTCTTAAGGAATTTCATCCTGGCGGGGGTGTTATAGAAGACGTCCCGCACGGTAATAATCGTCCCCTGCGGGCAACCTGTCGGCGAAAGCTCAAGCTCCTGCCCGCCCTCGATCCTATAGATGGTACCTTCATCTTCCTCAGCGGTTTTGCTGCGCAACTCAACCTTGGCCATGGCGGCTATCGAGGCCAGCGCCTCTCCACGAAAGCCCAAGGTAAGTATAGCATCAAGGTCATCCTGGGTAGATATTTTGCTGGTGGCGTGGCGCAAAAACGCTGTTGGAATCTCCTCACGCGCTATACCGCTGCCGTTGTCCGAGACACGTAAAAGCCCGACGCCTCCGCCCTCAATCTCAACAGTTATGGCGGTTGCGCCGGCGTCAACGGCGTTTTCTATTAGCTCCTTAGCTATCGAGGCCGGGCGCTCCACCACTTCGCCGGCAGCGATAAGCTCGGCCAAGGCTTTGTCTAGCACATGGATTTTGGGCATGGGTTCACCCCTTCCGGTAATGGTCAACCAGTTAGTAAGGTACTACGCTGTTATATAAGCTAAATATTTTTATTTGTGTCATTTAATGTAAAAGTACCCTCAAAAGTAGCGTCGCAAGCATTTGCTATTTGGTGCAGATCGTTTTCAGATAAATTATCACGCCGCAGTTTCGCCGTGATGTTCTGACTAGTTGTTCCTAGCTTTTCAGCTAAGTCTTTCGTGCTCATATTTCTAACAACAAGCAACATTTTCACTTTTGTAGCAAGTCCCATTTCCTAGCCCCCATATAAACATCTTACACTTTTTTGTTGCATAAATCAATTCAAACATTTAGATAAACAATAAATATGCATTGCAAAGGCTTGACGTCAACAATTAATTAGTTTATAATGACAACATTAATATTGTCGTATGCAACAAAAACACTCTCAAAGAGGACGATTTATGCGAAGCATCTTAGAAAATCTATACCATCAACACAACTTTGCGCAAGAGAAAGACAAGGCCGCATTACAACGCATAGCGGCAAATACAGGGATGCTGAAAAAGAACTTTAGTAAATGGCAAAAAACATTCTGGTATTAGCGATTAAAAAACACTAAACACATACATAAATCCACCCTACCCCAACATCCCCTTAAGTTTAAACAGCTGGTTAAGCGCTTCAATTGGTGTAAGGGTCTCTAGGTTTACACCGCGCAGGGCGTCCTCAACCTCGCTGGCGCGCAGACCCTCCATGCTTATTTGGAACGCGCCTTCGTCTTCCTCGCGGCGGCGAATTCTGCTGCCTTTCACCCGCACCGGCTGGGCGCTCTCAAGGTCTTTTAGAATCTCATACGCCCGTTTGATAACCGAATCTGGTATACCGGCCAGCTTACCGACCTCAATACCAAAGCTCTCGTCGGCGGCTCCCGACACAATCTTGCGCAGGAAGATAATCTCGCCTTCCCGCTTTTTGACGGCTACATTATAATTTTTGACTTGCGGCAGCACCTCTTCCATCTCGGCCAGCTCACGGTAGTGGGTGGCGAACATGGTCTTGGCTCCCAACTTCCCAGGCTTAGCGATATACTCGAGTGAGGCCCGGGCGATGCTCATCCCGTCGTAGGTGGATGTGCCCCTGCCGATTTCGTCGAGCACAAGTAGAGACTTGGCTGTTGCAAGGCGCAAAATCTCAGAGAGCTCAAGCATCTCTACCATAAATGTCGAGTGCCCGGTACTCAGGTCGTCGCTCGCGCCAATCCTGGTGAATATGCCGTCCACTATCCCAATCTGCGCGTGCTCAGCCGGAACAAAACAGCCGATTTGCGCCATCAAAACGGTGAGCGCCACCTGTCGCATATATGTCGATTTACCGGCCATATTCGGCCCGGTGATGATTGCTATCTGGTTTTCCCCGCAGTCTAACAGGGCATCGTTGGGGACAAAAGGCACGCCTTCCAACACCAGCTCCACTACAGGGTGGCGGCCACCACGTATAACTATTTCGTCCCCCGCACTGAGCAGCGGACGGGTATAGCGGTTGTCCAGCGAAATGCGGGCGAACGAGCAAAGTACATCAAGCTGTGCGACTGCCGCTGCAGTGCGCTGTATCCGGTGAAGCTGCCCGGCAACAGCTACCCGCAGCTCCTCGAAAAGCTCTGCCTCAAGAGCGAGTGCCTGCTCGTGTGCTGAGAGTATCCGCTCTTCAAGCTCTTTTAGCTCCTCGGTTATGTAGCGCTCTCCGGTGGAAACTGTCTGCTTGCGGATGTAGTGTTCAGGAGCTAGGTGCACATTTGACTTAGATATCTCGATAAAGTATCCGAACACTTTATTGAAGCTTATCTTGAGACCGCGAATCCCGGTTTTATCCCGTTCTCGACTTTCCATTTCGGCAAGTATCTCCCGTGTTCCGCCCATCAACTCCCGCAGAGAAGCGAGCCGAGAATTGTATTCTGTCCGCATTACTCCACCCGACTTTATCCCGGCTGGCGGGCTCTCAACTATAGCGCTGTCAATGTGTTCAGTGATGTCGCTCAGCGGGTCGATCTCCTCATTTATAGCGCGCAACTCCGACGATTTCACCTTACTAAGCCTGTCCTTAATTGACGGCATCCCGGCAAGTGATCGCCCCAGATACAACAAGTCCCGCGGGGTAGCATTGCCATATACCACCCGAGTTATCAGCCGCTCAAGATCTTTGACCTGCCCAAGGGATTCGGTGGCATCCCAAAGCAGCATTTCATCACCAAAGAGCTCTTCGACCGCGTTTAGCCTGCGCTCAATTTCGGCTGCGCCTGCCAGCGGGCGGGTAATATAACTTTTAATCAGCCGCTTACCCATGGGAGTCTTGGTTTTGTCCAGCACCCAAAGCAAGCTGCCTTTTCTATCTCCGGTCCGCAATGTTTTGGTAAGCTCCAAGTTGGCGCGGCAACCCTCACCCAGCTGGATATATTTGCTGTCCTGGCGCAGGGTAAGTGTGCACAGCCGCTTTAACCCAACTTTTTGCGTTTGCTCCAAATAGTACAGCAGCCCGCCCAACGCGAGCAGGCAACACAAGCCCCGTTCCAGTCCAAGCTGGTCGAGGCTCTCTTTTTCAAAATGGGCAAGTACGGCGGCTTCCACATCTGCCGGGCGGTAAGCCTCGTCATCTATCAAGTCGGCGGTACAGCGCAACTTTTCCCGCATAAACCCGGCGATCTGCTTTTTGTCCATAAAAGCGGGGTTGAAGATCACTTCTTTGGGTGAGTAGCCGGCAAGCTCGCCAACTGCAGCGCCATCATCGTCGACAGACAATTCAACAAGGTTCACCTGCCCGGTTGAGATGTCCGCAAAAGCGAAACCAAAACCACCCGCACCGTAGTAAATGCTGCATAAAAAGTTATTGGCATCCTCTTCCAAGAGGTTTTCTTCAACCAGGGTACCGGGGGTGATAACCCGCACCACATCGCGGGAGACCACGCCCTTGGCAAAGGCGGGATCCTCGGTCTGCTCGCAGACTGCCACCTTTTTCCCGGCCTTAACAAGCCGGGCGATATATCCTTCACTCGAATGGTGTGGCACCCCGCACATAGGCGCACGCTCGCCCAGCCCACAGTCCCGGCCGGTCAGGGCCAGTCCTATCAGAGCGGAAACCTCAACGGCGTCCTCGAAGAACATTTCGTAAAAGTCACCCATCCGGAAGAACAGAACGTGGTTTTTGTGTTGCAACTTAATTTTGCGGTACTGCTTCATCATCGGCGTTAGTTTTTCCGCCGTGGTCTCGTCCATCTTGAGGATGCCTACCAACTGCGCCACCCCTTATACTAACTGTATTATACTATTTGTAATTATAGTTCTAAACTCGCATTACTAGTGGCCCGAACACCCACCACAGCCGCCTTTGCGCGCCGGCTGATACTCAATTGCATCGGGGTCTTGACCTGTGGCGCTACCCTCAATTATCTGGGTTATGTGCCCGGTGAGCTTGCCAAGCTCGTCCTGGGCGCTCATAAATTTTTTCATGTTTTCGTTTTGCAGAATGTCGACGTGCAAGCGGCCAAGCTCGGTCTGCATCTCCACGACCTTGGGGTTGTCCATCCCCGAAGCTTTAGCCTCGCGAACCAGGGCCTCTCGCTGGGCGGAATAGTTGCCGAGTATCTCCTGCAAGGGTGCGTCTGCGTCCGCCAGCTGCTGTGCCAGTTGCAAATTTAAGAACCTCTCATCCTCTTGTATAGCCTTTCCGAGCTGCCGTGCCAGTTGAATCGTGTCCATTAAAATATCCTCCATTTTTTAATTATTGGCTTTGTAGGGCCTCTAGCGTGTGGCGCAAGTCAAGAATGCCATATGCGCCGTCGTATTTCGCGAATGCCGTGCGTTCGTCTATCAGTATTATGTGTTCGAAGACGAACGGAACCACAGTGTAGCCTTCGTTGTTTATTACGCCCCAGTTGCCGTTCCAAAGGACAGGGCCGGTGAGGGACCAGGGCTGCACGACCTCGTCGAAGATGAAGTCGGTGAGAAGTTCCATGTTGTACATGAGGGCAAACCTGCCATTAAAGGCATCTTCGGTCAGTCGCCAACCCTCGTCCCCCCATTCCATATCCTCACGCAAGGAAGAGTCCACGCTCTCAACGGAAAAGAACCGTCTTGGGTTCTCAAATCCCCACTCGTGGTTCAGTATGCGCAACAAATCCGGATCTGTAACACTTTCAAAAAACTCGTGGTGCGGGTGCACACCAACCATAAAAGGTAAGCCATCGGAAAACTCGCCAGGGTGGCCAAACAGCCCGCGCTCGATGTCGAAAACCCAAGACGCGCTCATGTGGCCGCCGTGGCCGTTGTGATAGTCCCCGTCTGAAATAAGGCCGGTTATGCGGTCTAACGCCTGACCTCTTCCTTCGGCGGCGCCGAACCAACCGCAGTTGCACTGAGCAATCGTGTTATACTCCAGCTCCGGCAGTACCCGCCAAGCAAGAGTGTAGGCATACCCTGTGCCTCGCGTCCAAAATATCTCCGGCTCCACTTCTGGTTTTTCGGGTTCGGGCGATTCGGATTCACCTGGCTCCGGCTCGCTTGGGACCGGTGGCTCTGGCCTCGCGGGTCGCGGTGATTGCACCTGGCTGACTTCGACCTCGTAGGCAACAGCAGGCGCATCCCCGACGTCTTGGGACGTTGCAGTGTCGCCACCCGCGCACCCCGCAATCGTAATCACCACCGCGGCAATTACCATCAATATTGTCCGCTTGCGCATTTATTATCCCCCTGTTATGTTGCAATAGTGTCGGTCGCTAGCTTTGCAGGGCCTCAAGCGTGTGGCGCAAGTCAAGAATGCCATATGCGCCGTCGTATTTCGCGAATGCCGTGCGCTCGTCTATCAGTATTATGTGCTCAAACACAAAGGGTACTATAGTGTAACCTTCTCTGTTGATCACGCCCCATCTGCCCTGCCAGCGGACAGGGCCGGTGCGATACCATATAGGTGAAACCTCATCGAATATGAAGTCGGTAACAAACTCCAGGTCGTACATGAGTGCCAATACACCCAAGTACGCGTCTGCGGTCAACCATGACTCAAACCCCCAACGGTCATCATCTACCTCATCGTACAAAGAAGTGTCCACGCTCTCCACCGAATTAAACCACTTAGCGTCATCCAAAAAATGCTCACGCCAATCAGAATCGTACATATAGTAATCCGCAAATTCGTCCAGCGGGTAGAATGTGTTAGTCATAGATGGGTTGGGCAAACCGCCTGGATGACCGAACAAACCACGTTCTCGATCATACACCCAACGTGTCATGCCAAACATGCCGTGCGCACCGTCATACACACCCAGATTTTCTCCCGTGGTTGTGTCAACCATATCGGGCGGCCAATCGACATCATATAACCTGCCTATGATAAAGCGACCACAAGTGCAGCGCGAAATCGCATCAAACTCCAACATCGGCAGCACCCGCCAGGCAAGATCGTACACATACTCTGTGCCGTGTGTCCAGAATATCTCGGGTTCCGGTTCTGGTTTAGATTCTTCGGCCTCCTCAGGCTCATCCGGTTCGGGAGGCTCCGGTGGTTCCGGCTGGGTGGGAACGGGTTCCGGAGCTGGCACAGGACTGACTTCGGCAACATCAATGACGTCGAACTCCTCCGCAATGTCCTGTGGCTCCTCCGTGGTTACGTCACCCGCACACCCCGCAAGCAGAATCGCTATTGTAATGACAAACAGCACCGCTCTTTTTATCATTACGTCACCAAGTCCCCAACAATCGCCCTCTGTAGCGCGCTCGTTATTTTCACGTTCACAAAGCTGCCTACAAGCTCTTCGTCCGCCTCAAAGTCAACGATTACGTTCTGCTCGCTTCTGCCGGTCAGCCTGCCGGGTGCGGTTTTGCCGGGGCCCTCGGCCAGCACACGCAGGGTACGACCAACCATCTCTTCGAACTTGCTGCGGCCTATCCCCTTCTGGAGCTCAAGCAACTGCTCAAGCCTGGCTACTTTCTCCTCGTGAGTGAGCTTGTCCTCAAGACCTGCGGACTTTGTGCCCTCCCGCTGCGAATATAGAAAGGTAAACAGCGAATGGTACCCCACCCGCTCGACCAGCTCGAGAGTGGCGGCAAAGTCACTCTCCTCTTCCCCCGGGAAGCCCACGATAATGTCGCTGGTAAACGCAATACCGGGGATTTTAGCCCGGGCGTAATCAATCAAATCCAGATACTCCCGGGCAGTGTAGCCTCGGTTCATCGCCGCGAGAATGCGGTCGGATCCGCACTGCACCGGCAGATGAATATGGTTGCAAATTTTCTCACTGGCGGCTACCACGTCTATCAGCTCGCGGGTACAGTCCTTGGGGTGGCTGGTCATAAAGCGCACTCTAAACTCGCCGGGTATAGAATCAAGTTCGCGCAGCAAGGCCGGGAAGTTCACCGGAGGTTCAAGGTTTTTGCCATACGAGTTTACATTTTGACCCAGCAGGGTGATGTCTTTGTAGCCATCACGGACAAGCCCCGCGACCTCATCAATTACATTTTGCGGCTGCCTGCTGCGCTCCCGCCCGCGCACAAGGGGAACAACGCAAAAAGAGCAAAAGTTGTCGCACCCGTACATAATTGGCACCCAGGCCTTTAGGTCACCGTCCCGGCGGGTGGGCAGATCTTCGCCCAAGCTGGGGTCGCTGCTTTCGTCTATATCGGTGAGCTGCCCACCCCTTGTGAGCTTTGTCCAAATAAGCTGTGGCAGCCGTGAGATTGCGTGGGTACCCACGACCAAATCCACGTACGGGTATTTTGCCCGAATTTTGTCTGCAATATGGGGCTGCTGAACCATACACCCACACAGCCCGATTATCACGTCTTTGTTTTGGGCCTTAAAAGTCTTTAGCGCGGTGAGGTTGCCAAGTGCGCGGTCTTCGGCGTGCTCGCGAACAGCGCAAGTGTTGAAGAGAATTATGTCCGCGCCCTCCGGCTGCTCGGAGATAGCGTACCCCATCTCAAAGAGCATACCCTTAAGCTTTTCTGAATCCGAAAGATTTTGTTGGCAGCCAAAAGTACGGATATAGCCGCTTAGCTGCCGACCAGCTCGTCTAGCGGCAATTTCATTGTGCTCCCGCACAAGGTCTGTGTAGTGTTCTCTGTTTTTTAATTTTTCCAAATTACGGCACCTCTTGCCTGAAATCGTATAGTAAATTTGCATCAAACTATCCCAATGTAAATTATACCAGCCTGGCGAAAAAAGTCAAATATGGATATTGCACGGCATACAAGAAAAACTTTAACTATACGCCTAATATCAACACTTTTGGAGGCCGCTTATGAGAAGCATGCGCTTGCTGGCCGTACTTGCTTGTTTCGCTGCGATTTTGACCACGGCTTGCGCCCAGGCCAAGCATCCGCCGGATATATGGATACCGCAACTACCCGCCAGGCAGGAGCGTTCCTCCGCACCCTCGGACAATATCCCTGACTTCTACCCTTCGGTATTTGTGATAGACGCGCCTACCTACCGCGGCACTGTCAAGGAGATAGTCCCACTGAGCGGCGGCGCAATCCAAATGCAGCTGGAAAGCTATAAGGGCACCGATTTTGGCTATCCACTCATATTTATGCACACCGACAAAGAGACTAAAACCGATTTTGAATTGAGCCGGCTAGTAGAAGGGGATTATTTGCAGCTTTTTTACAAAGACCGTACCAACGGTATGCCGCCCATAGTTCTGGCCGCCAGCAGATTCCCCGACCCGGAAAACATCATCTACAACGGTGAAGTTGCCTCGCATACCCCCGGCAGACTTGAGCTCTGCTGCCTGGAAAGCGGCAATATCGTAGTTTTTCGCTATGACAACTCTACCCATTTTCACTTGGACGATTACCCACCCCGGCCAGGCACAATTGTAAATATTCTGCACAGAGGCACGCTTGATTCCTCCAACCCGCCTGTAGGTTTTGCCTTCGAGGCAAGGCCGTATAAAGATTACAAAACCCTTTAATGTAGCTGGTATAACCCTACCTTATTTTGCCAAAACTATCTCCAACAACCTTAACTACTAAAGAATCGGAGGTAACAGCAGGTGGAAATAGGCAACCCCAGGGATCCTCGCAAGGGGCTGGATGGGCTGTTGGGCACAAGCCCGGCGGCCAGACAATACTTCAGTTCCCTGCCTGAGTATGTGCAGGAGATGATTGTGCAGCGCAGAGAGAGCATTAAATCCGAGGACGAGCTGCACCGTTACGCCGACAACATTACTCAAGGCGACAGATAGGAGGCATAACATGCAACAAAACAAAAACAAAGGCAAAGACGCCGGCAGCACCGACGGCTCGTTCTCGTCTAAGAATGTAAATCACGACCCCCGAGGCGAGAGCAGCCGCACCCGAAACGCACCAGGTCTTTCCAGCGACGGAGAGCGGCACACAACCACAGGCAAAAAGCCGCCGCATGGAGGCTAAAGTCAATGAGTACGGCGTCACTGTTGTGTGGCGCCGTACTCATCTTGGTATGCAGGTGGTCAGTGCTGTTTGGCTCAAGCACTACCTGCAAAGCACGACAGATACGTCATTGACATTTGTGCCGGTGGGGCCGGTTATAATCAACCCATCAACGGCTTTTAGCGCGTGGTAAGAATCGTTTTGAGCAAGCGCGCTGTCTATGTCTATTCCGCTCTGCTTGAGCTGCATTACAGTGGTGTAGTCGACTATCCCACCGGCTGCGTCGGTAGGGCCATCCGTACCATCAGAGCCAAGAGAGAAAACAAGAGTTCCCTCGCAACCGGCAATTCCTCTGGCAGCGCTAAGGGCAAGCTCTTGGTTGCGCCCGCCCAGGCCTTTGCCCCTCAATTGCACTACCGTCTCGCCACCCGCGATTATAGCGCAGGGCTTTGCAAAGCCGCTGGTGCCACTATGAATATCGGCAGCAATGCTGGACAAAAACCTTCCCGCCTCGGCCGCCTGGCAATTCATGGTCGTGGTTAGGATAACCGGTGTGTAACCAAGCTCGGAGGCCGCCTTGGCTGCGGACTCGCAGAGTGTTCGCACACTGCCTATAATTACAGTCTCGGTGTTTGAGACCACCTTTGGCGTCTCTTCAAGAAGATAGCGCCTGTGCGTATCCCCGAGAGCCAAGCCATACTTATCTACAACTTTTTGCACATCTTGGACAGTGGCCGTGTCGGGAGCCGCCGGGCCGGAAGCAATAGAATCCAGCCGGTCGCCCAGCACATCAGAGAGCACAACCGCGAATATTTTTGCCGGCGCGCAAATCTCGGCAAACCGGCCGGCCTTCACTTTAGAAAAGCGCTTGCGAACCATGTTGACCTCAACAATATCCGCACCGCTGGCCAGCAGCTGACTCCCCAGAGATACGACATCCTCCAGGGTGATACCCTCCATCGGCGCCTCAAACAGCGCAGACCCACCACCGGACACTAAAAACAAAAGCTCGTCCGACTCACCCAGCTTTTCAGCCAGTGCCAGGGCCTTCTCGGTCCCCAGGAATGTGTTCTCGTCGGAAACAGGGTGCCCGGCCTCGACAATCTCGACATTGGGAAGATCACCCTGAGAGTGACCGTACTTTGTGATAACGACCCCACTGACCAGCCGCTCGCCCAAAAAGTCACTGGCCGCTTTAGCCATTGTCCACGCAGCTTTGCCAATGGCGATCATATGTACATTGCCTTTGAATACATAGTTTTCCAGTGCGCGCTCCACAGACCCCTGTGGCATGTTCTCTGCCAATATTCGCTCTACAATCACACCAGCATCGCGGCGCAAGACGTCTACCATATTGTTACCTCCCAGATTGAAAATCATTTATCCCTAGCACCCTGTCAAAGCGTTGACAGAGCGTGCGGATGTGTATATACTTTGGTTTATGACTAGCGAAAATATAAAAACAACGGGGGCGGGACTCTATGAAGATTACAAAGATGAACCTTTACACAGTGGCACCGCGGTGGCTGTTTTTGGAGGTGGAAACCGACGCAGGGATTACCGGCTGGGGTGAACCAATTATAGAGGGCCGAGCCTCTGTCGTCAAGGCTGCCGTCGAAGATTTTAGCGACTATCTTATCGGCAAAGACCCTATGCCGATTGAAGATCATTGGCAGGTTATGTACCGCGGCGGGTTTTATCGTGGCGGCCCCGAGGTCATGAGTGCCATTGCCGGAATCGACCAAGCGCTTTGGGATATTAAGGGAAAATATTACGGCGCACCGATATACGACCTTATAGGCGGAAAGTGCCGCGACAAGCTCAAAGTTTACAGCTGGGTCGGCGGCGACCGCCCCCGCGACCTTGTAGATGGCGCGCACACACTGATGAAGTCCGGATGCACCGCAATCAAAATGAACGGCACCGACGAGCTGCACTACATAGACAACTTTCAAAAAATCGAGGCAGTCTCCGAGCGCATAGCGTCCTTGCGGGCAGAGTTCGGCTACAGCCTTGATATCGGCGTCGACTTCCACGGCCGCGTGCACAAGGCTATGGCCAAGGTTTTGGCCCGCGAACTCGATCAGTATCGTCTCATGTTTATCGAAGAGCCGGTTTTGTCCGAAAACAACGAGGCCCTGCGGGAAATCTCCAAACACACTTCCACGCCCATAGCTACGGGCGAGCGGTTGTTCAGCCGCTGGGAATTCAAAAACCTGCTCATAGACGGCTACGCGGATATAATCCAGCCCGACCTCTCCCACGCCGGGGGAATCAGCGAGTGTAAAAAAATAGCGGCCATGGCCGAGGCATTCGACGTCGCGCTTGCCCCCCACTGCCCGCTTGGACCGATCGCTCTGGCGGCCTGTGTGCAGATCGACGCCTGCTCGCCCAACGCCTTCATTCAGGAACAAAGCTTAGGCATACACTACAACAAAAGCGCAGATATACTGGACTACATCACCAACAAAGAGGCCTTTACATTCAAGGATGGATTCATCGAAATACCAAAGGGCCCGGGCCTTGGAATAGATATAAACAAAGAAAAGGTACTAGAGGCCGCCAAAGTCGGACACAACTGGAAAAACCCGATCTGGCGGAACTACGACGGAACATTCGCCGAGTGGTAGCACACAGAAAAATAACAACAAGGCCGGGAGTATTCCGGCCTTGTCTAACGTTTATTAGAAGTTGGTATCGTACGGCCAAGGCTGTCCCCCGGCCAAAAATCCACCGTCCACGCGGAACTCCTGCCCGGTGATGTACGCTGACGCATCGGATGCAAGCAATAAGGCCACGCCAACAAGGTCTTCGGGAAAGCCGGGACGGTTTAGCGCTATCCGATCCAGAAGATACTTACTGCGCTCCGGATGTTCCCAGGTGGGCGTGGTGAGCTCGGTCTTGAAGTGCCCCGGGCTGAGGCAGTTGGCGCGCACATTATACTTAGCCCACTCAACAGCCATCGAGCGAGTCAGGGACATCAGCCCCGACTTGCTTGCCCCATAGACTGACACTCCGCCCAGCACGGCCCCGGTATTGTGCGAACCGATATTCACAATAGCGCCGCCACCTTGAGCCTTCATGTAAGGAGCCACAGCCCGGGAGAGAAAGAACGCGCCCTTGAGGTTGACGTCCATAATCTTGTCGTAAGTGGCTTCTTCCACATCGACAATACCCTCGCGCTTATTTATCCCCGCGCAATTGACCAGTATATCTATCCGCCCGCTTATCTTGGCTACGTCCGCTACTACATCTTCAAAGCTGCCGGCATCTGACATATCCAACTTGAAGGCGGTAACCCTTTCGCCCAGCTCTTCCTTTATTTTGGCAAGCGCGTCAAGGTTAATGTCGCTTAGAGCAACATGAGCTCCAGCGTAATACAGAGCCTCAGCTATAGCTCTACCTATCCCCCCAGCGGCCCCAGTGACCAGTGCCACCTTACCTTCCAGAGAGAACAGCTTTTCCAAATATGCGCTCATACGGCCTCCTATTTACGGATTTCGCTGCCCGCCAGCTTTTCGTAGTACTTGGCGATAGCCGCGTGGTCGTTCTGCCCACAGCCGTCTGCCCTGAGGTTTTGCAATATCTCCATAGCTGCCGCGGTGAATGGCAGCGGAGAGCCTACCTGGTGGCCGGTCTCAAGAGCGTTTGCCAGATCCTTGATATGCAGATCAATCTTGAACCCGGGGTTGAAGTTGCCGTCCAAGATCATGGGAACTTTGGCGTTCATTACTGTGGAGCCGGCCAGGCCGCCTTTGATAGCGTCGAGGACTTTTTCGGGCGCTACACCGGCCTTTACGCTAAGCATAAACGCCTCGGAGACCGCCGAAATATTCAGCGCCACGATAATCTGGTTGGCAAGCTTGGTTACGCTGCCCGCGCCAATATCGCCGCAATGCACCACAGAAGCAGCCATTGCCCCAATTACATCTTTGACTTGGTTGAATGCAACTTCGTCACCGCCGACCATGACGGACAGCGTGCCGTCAATGGCTTTGGGCTCCCCGCCGGATACAGGTGCATCTAGATAGGTTACGCCCTTCTTGACACAGGCCGCGCAAACTTCTTGGGCTACACCCGGCGCTATCGAGGACATATCAAACACAACAGTACCACTCGCTGCGTTATCCAGCACACCGCCGGCATCCAGCACTACTTCCTTGACTTGAGGGCCGTTGGGCAGCATGGTAACTATGAGCTTGCACCCCTTTGCTACCTCGGCTATAGAGACCGCGCCCTTTGCACCGGCGCTCACCACATACTCCACATTCGTAGGAAGTATGTCGTAAGCCAGCACCTCGTGCCCAGCCTTCAACAAATTTTTCACCATTGGCTTACCCATAATTCCCAGGCCTATAAATCCAATTTTCATGTGTTGCCACTCCTTACTTCTTCATTTTCTCTATAGTTTGTGCAATCCTCTCAGGCGTCAGGCCAAAGTATTCGAGCAAGTCGCCGTAACTGTGAGCAGAACGTCCGAACACGTCGTTCATCCCAATAAACTCCATCGGCTTGGGGTCACCGCGCAGCGCCTCGGCTACAGCTGAGCCCAACCCGCCCACGATGCTGTGTTCTTCCACGGTGACTATCGACTTACAAGCTCCCACCACAGCTCTCACTTTTTCGGCGTCTAGAGGCTTAATAGTGTGTATGTTCACCACTTTTACCGACACCTTGCCTTCAAGCAGCTTTGCCGCTTCAAGAGCCAAGATCACCATGTACCCGGTAGCCAGAACAGCAACGTCGCTGCCATCTTTCATAACAACATTTTCGCCGATGACAAACGGTTTATCGACGGGAGTAACACTCTCATAGTCGTTGCGGTTTATCCGCAGGTATACGGGCCCCTTGTGTTCGGCTATAGCCAAAGTCGCCTGGTAGGCCTCGTTGGCGTCGGCCGGGGAAATCACTGTCATGTTGGGAAGTGCGCGCATCGAGGCAATGTCTTCAACAGATTGGTGGGTGGCACCGTCGCCAAAGTCGGACAAACCAGCGGAGGAGCCGCATATCTTTACATTCAAATTGCCCAGAACAACCGACTGGCGTATCTGATCATACGCGCGCCCGGAGGCAAAAACCGCGAAGGAGTTGGTAAAAGGAATCTTACCCGTCAGCGCAAGGCCGGCGGCCATCGAAGTCATGTTGGCCTCGGCAATACCGACTTCAAGGTGCCGGTCCGGGAACTCATTTTCAAACATCCTACCCATAGTGGAACTGCCAAGGTCGGCGTCCATCACCACTATGTCCCTGTTTTTGCGGCCCAGCTCAAGCAGGGCGCTTCCGTAAGCGACTCTTTGGTTTGCGTGCGTCATTGTCTAGTCCCTCCTTGAGAAAGTGGTCAGGGCATCGCCATATTGCTCCTTGGTCAAGGGGGCGTTGTGCAGGCCTGCCGGGTGCACTTCCGCGAATTCAAGCCCCTTACCCTTAACAGTGCGCGAAATTATAACCGTTGGCCTGCCCTTTACTTCATCAGCGTCGTACAGTCCCTTTAGAATATCCTCCATGTTGTGGCCGTCGACCTCTACCACATTCCAGCCGAAGGCCGCCCACTTCTCGCTTATACCGCCAAAATCAAAGCGGTCAACCAGCTTGCCCTGGGCCTGCTTGTCATTTTTATCCACAATGGCCACCAAGTTGTCCAGCTTAAAGGCCGCGCCGGACATTGCGGCTTCCCAGTTTTGGCCTTCAGCTAGCTCACCGTCGCCCAAGATGACATAAGTCTTCGCACCAATACCATCCATGCGGAGGCCCAGAGCCATTCCCACGCCTATGGAGAGCCCCTGCCCCAGCGAGCCGGTGCCGGCCTCAATCCCTAAGTGGGCGCTCTTAATCAAGTCTGGGTGCCCTTGCAGTATTGAGTGTATCTGCTTTGTGTCCGCAAGGTCCTCTTTGGGGAAGTACCCCGCCTCGGCCAAGGCCGCATACTGCAATATGGCGATATGCCCTTTGCTGAGTATAAAGCGGTCTCTGTCCTTCATGTATCGGTCCTTTGGGTCGTGCTTCATCTTGTGGAAGTAGAGCGCAGCCACCATATCCGCCGCCGAAAACGACCCTCCGATATGCCCGGGGTAGTCCACGCCCACGCTGAGGATTACGTTTTTGCGCAGGGCCATAGCCTTGTCTTCCAGCATTTGTACAACTGCTTTGTCGAACATAAAGTTTTCCCTCCAGTCACTAGGCGCTCGAGATTACTCGGCGACTGTGGTGAAATTAATTATGCATTTAAGGTATTTGTCCGGGCTGCTCGCAAGTTCCTCAAACATTGCCGGTACGCCCTCAAGGGGAAGCTCAGCGCTGATAATACCGCCGACGTCCAGCTGCGAGAGTCGCTCGATAGCCTCGCCAAACTCCTCGTGAGTAAACATGTAGGTGCCCTTTACGGTAACCTCTCGGGTTACGATGCTCTGCATGTTTATTTCTATCGTCTTACGATCATTGCCTATCCAGACGCAGATACCTCCGGGAGCGGTGGCGTTTATCGCCTGGTTGACCGTGGGGGACGCGCCCACAGCTTCAATAGTGACGTCCGCCTTCTCCCCGCCAAATATTTCATCAATCTTTGCGTCGAAGTCTTCCCGTGCGGGGTTGATTGTAGCGTGTGCGCCCAGCTTTTTGGCTACAGCCAGCCTTGAATCAGACAGATCTGAAAGCGCGAGCTTTCCCGGATTTTGCAACCCGGCCGCCATAAGCGCCAGCAATCCTATGGTGCCTCCACCAACTACCAGCACGTTCTTGCCGGCAAGGTCGCCCGCCTTTTTCACCGCGGAATATGAAACAGCAAATGGTTCCGCCAGCGAGCCTGTCGCAAAGTTCATACCCGCCGGCATAAGAAAACAATGCTTCTCAGGCATGGTGATGTATTCGGTCATTGCGCCATTTTCGCTGAGCACACCCAGCACCCGCCTAGTCGGGCAGATGTTTTCCATGCCCTTTTTGCAGTAGTCGCACTCCCAGCAGGGTATCAACGGCTGTATGGCCACCGCGTCGCCGACCGCAAGGTCTTTGCAGCCGCTGCCAAGGACCTTCACTTCCGCCGAAAGCTCGTGGCCCATAACCATGGGCGGTTCACGGCGACCATTGGTTCCGTGCCAGCCGTGTACATCACTGCCGCAGATTGCGCAGGCCCGCACTTTAAGCAGCACTTCGCCATCCTTAGGCGCCGGTTTAGGGATGTCTATAAGCTCCAACACTTTGGGAGCCTTATATAGCAGCGCTTTCATATACTCAACACTCCCCTGCTTCTTTTAGACTACGCCCAGGTACGCTTTGCGAACATCCTCGTTATTGATGAGCGCTTCGCTCTTGTCGGCAAGCACCACATGGCCGGTCTCAAGCACATAGCCTCTATCGGCGATTTGCAATGCTTTGACAAGATTCTGCTCAATGATAAGCATGGACTTGCCCTTTTCCTTGAGGCTACGCAGTATACGGAAAACTTCGTCCACCACTATTGGCGCAAGACCAAGCGAGGGCTCATCGAGAATGAGCAGCTCCGGCTCCATCATCATGGCACGGCCGATAGCAAGCATCTGCTGTTGCCCGCCACTCAAAGTCTCGGCAGGCAGATGCCGACGCTCTTTGAGAATTGGGAATATGTCGTAAACCATCTCCATCAGCTCAGCACGCTTGGCCTTGGTGCGCTGAGTGTAGGAGCCGAGTATCAGATTGTCCGCGATGGACAGCGACCCCAACAGACCGCGCCCTTGGGGTATGTGAGAGACACCCATAATCGCCCGCTGATACGCGGGTATGGAAGTCAGGTCTTCCCCCTGCCACTTAATCTCACCAGAAGTTATCTTTATCTCCCCAGATATGGTGCGCAGGGCGGTGGTTTTTCCAGCGCCGTTTGAGCCCACCAGCGCCACAACTTCACCTTTTTCTATGTGCAAATCAATGTCGAACAGCACACGCAGATCACCATACCCCGCACAAACTTTATTGAGTTCTAGCAGTCTCATAGCGCGTAGTCCTCCCCTAAATATGCGCGTATGACCTCCGGCTCCTTCATGACGTCGGCGGGTATACCCTCGGTCAAGAAGCGGCCCTCAAGCATAACGACAACTCTCTCGCACAAGTTTGTCACAGCGGACATCACGTGCTCTATGAAGAGTATGGTTATGCCCTGGCTGTTTATCTTGCGCACAATCTCAAGGCTCTCGTCAATCTCGCTTGGGGTAAGGCCGGCCAGACATTCGTCAAGCATTAGCACGCGGGGGTTGATTGCCAGCACCCGGGCCATATCCAGCCACTTACGCTTTTCTATGGGCAGCTTAGTGCACTTTTGTCCCGCAATCTCAGAGAAGCCGACGAAGTCTATTATTTCTTCAGTCTTTGCCCTGGCCTCTTTAAGCGTTTTGTTGTACAGCATGGCAACAGTGTAGATATTCTCAAACACCGTCATGTCCGAGAAGGGCTTCGGGGTCTGGAAGGTGCGTCCCATACCCATCATAGCTCGCTTGGGCGGGGGCTGATCTCTTAGCAGATGTTTTTCCCCGTCGCGGTCGTAGTAGATAATCTCGCCGCTGTCTTGGGTGTAGACGCCGGTCATAAGGTTAACCGAGGTGGACTTGCCGCAGCCGTTGGGCCCTATAAGTCCAAGTATCTCGCCCTCGTAGAGCTCCATGCTGAAGTTGTTCACGGCGTGCACACCGTTGAAGGATTTGTCCAGTCCTTTAAGCTCAATAACAGTCTTGCCACTGCTAGCCATTCGCGCCACCCCCCAGCCTCTTAAAGAATTTAACATTATCGAACAGAGAGATAATGCCGTTGGGCTTGAAGAGCACTATAACAACTATAAGCAGACCGTACATTACCCAGCCGGCACCACCGCCGCCAATATGCTGCAAGTGAGCATTAGAAAGCTCTAGCAGCGGTATTGTCACCAGAGCGCCCACTGTGGGGCCCCACTTAGTACCCATGCCGCCAAGGATAGCTACGATGGCTATACGTACACTCATATTGTGGGAGGCAAATGTGTTCGGGTCAACAAACCCCAGCTGAAAGACGAACAGTACGCCGGTAAAAGAGAGCATCATGGCGGAGATTATAAACGCCACCAGCTTCACCTTAGAGGACTTGATGCCCAGCGACTCGGCTGCGTCCTGGTCGTCGCAGATGGCGCGCAAGTAGTGGCCCAGCCTATTGCGCTCCACGTATGTTACGATACCCACCGTAATGAGCAGCCAGGCCAGAGCTATAAAGTAGAAGGGTATCACGCTGTCGAAGTGAAGATTCCACAGGCTGTTGCCTCGTCTAATCATAAAAGCTACGCCAAGAGAGCCGCCTGTAAAGCCTTCAAAGAAGATGAGTAGCTGCCTGAAAATCGTGGTACACGCTATAGTCGCAATGGCAAAGTAGACGCCGCGCATCCTAAAGCATGGCAACCCTATAATCACAGCCAAAAGAGCCGCAAGGAACATCGCGGGCAATATGCTTATCCATGGGGAGATTCCTCCGTAGCGCACAAACAGCAGAATCGAAGTATACGCGCCCACAGCTACAAAAGTCGAAGACGCCCACGAAGTCTGTCTGCCATAACCCCCTATAATATTCCACGCGTTGCCCATAGCTGCAAAGAAGAAAACCTCCATGGCCACGCGGGTGTAATAACGGCTGTCTATGACAAACGGATAAATCATGCATACCACCAAAAAGGCCATAAGCAGCCAATGTTTTCTTGCTAATTTCGCAACTGCCATTATGCGGTCCTCCTTTTCTTGCCCAAAAGTCCGTAGGGCCTAAGTATCAGAACCAGCATAAGGGCAAGATTGATACCCGCTTGAGCAAGGGTCACGCTCAAATATGTTGAGACATAGGACTCTACCAGCCCTATAATAAGACCTCCCAACAGCGCCCCCTTGATGTTGCCAAGGCCTCCCAGCACTATCGCAGCCATGGCGACCATGCCGAATGCGGCGCCGAGCGTCGGAAACACCAGGAACATCGGGGAAAGAAGCAGCCCCGACAAACCGGCAAACACGGTGCCGAGCGAAAAAGCTATAACATATACCCGGGAAGTTCGTATCCCAAGAGATTCCGCCACAACCCTGTTTTCTGACGTTGCACGCATAGCTCGTCCAATATCCGTTTTGCTGAGGAACCAGTTGACGAATACCACAAACAAAGCAGCGGCAAGGAAGGCTATAATGCGAGGCACAGATAAAATGGTGCCAAGGGCCTCAATAGAGCCAAACCGCAACGAATCAGATACCGGCACACTCCTAAAGTTCGCGCCGAATATCAACTGCAGTGTATTTTGAATAACAAAGGACAGGCCGATGGTCAGCAAAATATAGTTGCTGTCTCCCTGGCCGATAACCCTGTTGATAGACGCCTTAAAGAATATGCACCCGATAAGATACATGGACGCCGCGACAGGCAGAATAAGCCAGTAAGGAACCGCGCCATCCGGCAGGAATGTGTAGTACACGTATGTAAGGTACAGGCCTATTACCAAAAAGTCGCCTTGGGCAAAGTTAACGATCTTCATAACACCGTGAATCATTGTAAGACCAACGGCAATCAGGGCGTAAACTCCACCTATCAGCAGCCCGTTTACAGTAACTTGAAGCATAAAACCACCTTCTTAAACCAAAACCGGGGGATGACCACATCCGGCTCTATCCCCCGGTTATATTTTTAGCTGTTCTGCTTATATAGGCTGTAGACAGACCCAACAGCCGGTTGGGCATGGAACCCCAAAACCCTACAAAACAATTTGGGATTGTAGGGGCGGGGTTCCATCCCCGCCTGCCGTAAGCGTTTGTCAACAAGCCAAGCTATAGTTTAGTTAAAGGGCTGCATGGTATCGGGGTTGAGAAGCGGAGAAGCCGCCAGGTCAGCAGGGAATACAGCTGTGGGGCGGTTGTTCTGCCACTGGAGAACTACCGGCAGCGCACCGGTGTTTTGGCCGGTCACTGGGTCAAAGAACGCGTCGCCGTTGATAATCGCAGCCCACTCACAGTCCGCCGCGGTTATACCGCGCAGGTTGTCACGGATAGCAACTGGGTCATCGGAGCCGATTCTCTCAATAGCGGCGTATGCCATCATAATGCTGATGAGTGTGGGTCCGCCTTGGCCGGGGATGAACTCGCCGAACTGCTCTTCGTACCAAGCGTTCATCTCCATCCAACCTGGGTTAGCCAGCGCGCCGGCTTGATCCCAAACCCAAGAGTCGACAGAGGTCAGGCCGTTAACAGCCTCGCCGATGTCCACAAACAGGGAGGGCCAAGTCATAGCCGCGCCGCCGCCCACGATCAGCGGATGGTAGTTGAGCGCGCCCATGGCGGTGAAAATAAGGCTAAGGTCACTGGGGTAAGAACTTGGGAAGATAACGTCAACTTCGGCGTTCATGAGGGCTGTCACCAACGGGGTAGCGTCGGTGAAAGTCGCCACTTCGTAAGACATGTCGAGAGCGAGAGTGAGGCCGCGCTCCTCGAGCTGAGTTCTTGTGTTGTTGGCGTTGTCGGTGCCCCATGCGTCGTTGGCGTAGATAAGTCCGATTCTCATATCGGACATGTCAATGCCCAAATTGTCCGCATAGTACTCAAGGAATCGCAGCTGGAGAGGAACAAAGGTAGCGGCCACGGCAGCAGGCTGGAACACAAAAGAAGCGCCCTGCTGAGAAATAGCCGCGTTTGCTGCCGCAGAGGTAATCATGGGAATCTCAAACCTCTCGGCGATGGGCAACTGAACCAGGGCGATAGAGGAGTTAGCGTTTCCGATAACCACAGAGTAATCTCTGCTGTCCAACGCTTGCTCAAATGGCAGAGAAGCCTGGGCCGCGTCGGAAGTCGAGTCAATAACAGTGATTTGAACCGGGCGCCCACCAAGGGAGGGGAATCCACCCAGAACTTCGTTTATGTACCACTCCGCCGTTTGAGCGGCCATGGTCACCTGGCGGCCGGACTCGGCGTTGGGACCTGTCATCATGGCAAAAGCCATAAAGTGAACCGGTTCGCTTGCGTCGGCTGCGGGTGCATCTCCCTGTGCGGCCGGTGCATCTCCGCCGGGCGTGGCAGGCTGTGTGGGTTGTGCAGGCGCGGCGCCATTACCGCATGCTGCCAGCACCATCACCAGTACCAAACACAGCGCGATGCTCGATAGAATCCTCTTCTTCATGTAATACTCTCCTTTTTGTTTTTGTTAGCTATATCTCGTAACACTCTCCTGGGGAAACCTGCCGGGCAGAGTGCCAACGACGGTCTGTCGCCAATTGGGCGTCGTGCGCTAACTTTCCGACTTCGGCGCTTTGCCCTCACCCCGCACCTTTCCGGAACCCTTTTCTTGCTTTTTCTTTTTGAGACGAGCGGCATCTTTTTGTCTAATGAACTCGAGGTTTTTGTAGATGTGCTCGCTCATGATTTCCCGAGCGGCCACAGGGTCGCGATTTTCTATGGCTGTTACAATGCGCTCGTGGTAGTAAACCCCTAGGTCGCCTCCCATAGAATTTACCATGCGCTTCATGTGGCGGGCATATATATCGCCAACAACCTCATAAGTTTTGATCAACAGGTTATTGCGAGAAATCTGAGCAATAGTGTAGTGGAACTCCAAGTCCATAAGCGAGAGCGCCTCCAAATCATCCTGAAGCGACAACATCTTTTTAAGCAGTCGCCTTAGCTGCGCAACATCTTTTTTGGTGGCTTTACGGGCCGCGAGCGCACAAGCACCGGATTCGACTTCCATTCTGAACTCCAAAATGCTTTCAAAGTCCTCTTCCAGGTACGCCGCCGGAATTAAGCCATTGATTCTCGCGACGGAATCCAACTTTTTGACGTATGACCCATCCCCCAGATAAGTCTCGATTAGATCAAGGGCCTTTAGCCTGAGCAGGGCGTTCCTAACGGTTACGCGGCTTACCCCAAACAGCTCGCACATCGCCTGCTCAGAAGGCAGCCTAGAGCCCGGCTCCCACTTGCGCTCAAAAATCATCTGCTTCATATCCCTAAAAACCTGATCACTTACTCTGGCTTTTTTCGTCTCCGTAACCGTTTTAATCACCCCTTTCAAGTGAAATACCGGCAAAAGCTGTATTACCTATTTTTCTAACTATATCACAAACGCCCAGCAGGCACAATGTATTATATCATCAAACTTATGCAAGAACATTTGTCACATATGCTCAAAACACAAGGGCAAATCTGCCAGTTAACTTCAAAGCAGTTCTAACTTCGGTCAGAAAACATACAGATATCGCTTGCATATCGCCGAAAAAAGACAAAGAAAAACCCCCTTAACGTAGTTATTATCCTACGTTAAGGGGGTTTTCTCAATGTCTGTTTATAGAGGTGCAATTCACACCGCGGGGCTTGCTATTTTTCTTTCGAGCAAATGTGGGCTGGTTGAAGCAAAAGAACAAAACACAAAAGTCAAGCTAGCTAAATTGTGATCTTTCGTCCGCGCGCGGTTATTCTCCAGGTCTCGGCAATCTGCCCGTCCTCTACCGCAAGCACTTCGTCGTAGAGCGCTGTGGTTGAGCAGATATGCGTGGGTATCACAAAAAGTACATCACCGACTTCTGGCATCTCAGTGGCGCTCTCCTCCAACTTGAAAACCCAATGTTCTTCAGAATGAAACACGGGACGGGCCCCAGGCAGAGAGACAATCACTCCCCGCTCGTCTGGGGGATCGGCACCTATCCCCTTGTGCCCAAGATCGAGAGTGAACATCCGCAGGGCCGGGCGGCTGATTACCCGAGCGAGGATGGCCGCGCCTGGTACAAATGGCAAATCCGCAAACTTGCTGCGATACCCATGGTCGTACACAAAAAGCGTACCCGGCGAAAAATATACATCCTCCCGGCCCGTGTGGCAGGGAAAGCTCGGTGTTCCACCCATAACTACCGTATCCAGTCGAACGCCCCGCGCAAGTATTTCATTGCGAATGTTAAGTGCTGTATGCGCAGCTGCGTCGGCCTTCGCCTGCCTTTCACGCGGGTCCGTGATGCCCAAATGCCCATCGTAACAGTGCAGGCCGCGCACCCGCAAGTTTTTCCTTGCGGACTGGGCAAGATAAAAAGCCTTTAGCTCGTCAAGCGGTACTCCTGTGCGGTTCATCCCCATATTTGCGTCAATCAGAACGTTCGGGCAAAGTCCGGCCACACCGGCTTGGTTATCGAGCTCATCCAGGGCAATCTGGCTGTCGCCTACAGCCCACCACCCGCAGTCCGGGAACCTTTGCATTAGGTGCAAAAAACGCGCAACAGCCGGCCCCACAAGAGGATACGCCACCATTACCTCCCGAGCTCCACAACTGCCGAGCATCTCCGCCTCAGCGATGGTAGCACACTTGAAGCGCTCGATTCCTGCTGCTTGCTGCATCCGAACAATCTCTGGCAGTTTGTGGGTCTTGACATGGGGCCAAAGACGCTGCGGACTCCCGGCAATCTCGATTGCTTTAACTATATTCTCGCGGATAATCTCGGGGTAATAAAGCAGAGCGGGCGAACTAACGCGGGAGGGATCGACTAAGTCGTATATTGTCCTCATTCAGGGTAAACCTCGATGAGCATCTCAATTTCCACCGGTATGTTGCCGGGCAGCACGTTTGTACCTATCGCTGAACGCGCACCCAAGCCAGCCTCCTCGCCGAACACCTCGACAAACAGCTCGCTGGCGGCGTTGGCCACCATTGGCTGGTCATAAAAATCGTCGGTGCAAGCCACCAAGGCAAGTATCTTTACGACGCGCTTGACCCTGGTCAGGCTGCCCAGCTCTTTTTCCAAAACAGCAAGCATGTTGAGCGCAACGCATCGGGCAGCCTGCCTGCCCTCCTCAAGGGTGTATTCCGCCCCAAGCTTTCCCGCATAAGCAGTACCACCGCTGAAGTTTGGACCACAGCCTGACATATACGCAAGATTTTCGCCAAATTCTTTTACCGGCGCGTACACTCCGCCCTTAGTGGGCGCCTGCGGCATTGTGAGCCCGTACTTTGCTAACACTTTTTCCAGTTCCATTGTTGCCCTCCTGTTTACGTAATAGCGCCAACGTTTTAGTTCGCAGCATTAAACTGTATCGCAAATTTAACGTTCCATTCGAAACAATTTTTAAAATAATATTTGCAATCACATTTTAAATACGCAAGCCTTGCTATCGTTTAAGCACGTTTTGTTTATGAAGAAAAAGCCCTAACTGAGCAGCGGTTTTGAGCGCCTGTTTGTCACGGCATCTCCTTGGGTTCCGGCAGACAGTTGGCGTTCATTCCGCCGTCCACAAAGATAGTCTGGCCCACTATGCCACTGGCTGCGTCACTGGCAATAAAGCTCACTACATTGGCAATCTCAGAAGCTTCTAAAAAGCGCTTGTTCGGGATAACGCTCATAAGGTCTTTTTCTATAACCAGACCCTCACGAATGCCGGCCTGAATCATCTCTGTATTTATGTAACCCGGTGCAACGGCATTGATGCGCAGTCCGTAGCGGGCCCACTCAACGCCAAGGGAGCCTACCATAGTATTGATACCGCCTTTGGAGATGTTGTAAAGCGAGCGCTTGCTGGCAAAGCGCACAGAGTTCTCGGAAGAAATGCAGACGATGCTTCCTTTGCCCCTTGCTATCATGTGTTTAGCGACCACTTTGCTGGTGAAATACGCCGCTTTTAAGTTAACGCCTATAACGAAATCCCAGTCCTCTTCGGTAAATTCAAGTGCGGGAAGCCGCTTTTGCACACCTGCGTTGTTTATAAGCACGTCTATAGCGCCATATTTTTCGTGAACGCTGTCCACTGCCTTTTCTATTTCGGACACGCTTAACAAATCCACCGCGATACCTTCGGCGTTATAGCCCTTCTTCGCGAACTCAGATACTGTCTCCTGCAGCAAATCTTCCAGTTTATCCAGCAAAATAACTCTGGCGCCATCCACTAAAAGCTTTTCGGCAATGGCCTTGCCGATCCCCCTTGCGCCGCCTGTCACAATAGCGATTTCTCCATTGAAATGCATTTTAATCCCCCATAAACATGCGCGATTAAATCCGGCGCGCAATACATTTTTGGCCTACGATAATACTTATATCACAATGGATTTCGAGTTGTCAATTTGGATTATCACCAAAGTTTGAGAGATATACTTATTTCGCTTCAAAAGAAGAACGCTTTTGAAGCTGCAGCAAGGTCAGCCGCAGTCAGAGCTTCGCGCTGGAAAGCCCGTGTATACGTCATTAACAGCTTCGCCACTACAAACTCGTAGAGTGTGTAGGCTTGATTCCCTTGTACAACATCGACAAAAAACGGCATGACCTAAGGTCACGCCGTTTTCCACAAAGCATTTCTTATGCTGTTCTGGGTGTAAGGTTTATCTTGCCAGATAGTGGGCGGGATTCATTATCCTACCGCGATACCTAACCTCAAAATGCAGGTGGTTGCCAGTGGCGTTGCCGGTTCGGCCTATCAGAGCGATTACGTCGCCTTGATTTACCTGCTGGCCCACCCTTACATGTATGGCGCTTGCGTGGGCGTACCAGGTGGTGTAGCCGTTGCCGTGGTCAATAACCACGTGGTTGCCGTAGCCTACTCCCGAGTGCACCGCTCTAACCACTGTGCCTGAGGCACTTGCGAATATTGGTGTGCCGTGCGGACGTGGAATATCAACGCCGGTGTGTCCGGGGTATCCACCCAAGCCTACGGTAATAACTCCGCCATCTGTGGGCCAAAGAAACCCACGACTAGAGACAGCCCCAAATGACCGAATGTTAGCAGGACTGTTGGTCCCAACTATAACTCTCTGTGTTACAGGCGTGACAACAACTCTGGTGTCCTCAATCTGGCGGCTGATTTCGACACCGTTGACTTCGGCCACTCTTGCGGTCACCTCCCGCACTCCCGGCTGACCAGCGACACTCACGCTTCTAAAGCCACGCACGTAGGCTACAGTCTCAACCTCCTCAACGTCGAATGGGAACTCCTCGTTGAATACGATTGTGCGAATATTTTTGACCGGCATAAATGGCTGGGCCACCGGTACGTTAAGAACCTGTCCTTCTATTAAACCGCCATTTTGGAGCTGAGGGTTGAGCGCAACCAATCTGTCATAGGACACGCCCAAATCTTCGGTAAGCTGGGAAAGTGTGTCGCCATACTCAACAGTGTACGAAGTAATCGGCGCGTTGGGGTCGTCGCCGCGCAACTGATCCGATATTTCGCCCAGCTCTCTCATGGATGAGAGTGGGAAAATGCCTCTCTCGGTGATTCTCACGCTCCTGACAAATTCGACTTCCTCCCCTTCCGCCCCTGTTCTGTAGGATTCGCGAATGGAGTCAAGTTCATCATGCAGCGGCTGGAATTCTGTGTACGCACCCAGAAAAATACCATCAATGAAGAGGCCAAAGCCCTCTTCGATCTCACCGCCGGACGCTGTGACTATCCTGTCGGCCAAAGCATCAGAGCCCAGGAACGACTCCCCTGCCCCCAGCTCCCTGAGGGTAAATTGCGGGGTAAGAACGATGGGTATATCCTCCTCGGAGATAAAGCGGTCTTTGAGTATACGTGTGGCGTCTTCAAAGACAGTCTCGTGCTGAATAAGTCCTACGTGTTGTTCGTTGTAAGTAACCGCAAGACCGACTGAGTATTCGACATCCAGCCTGTCGCGCACCGCTACAAAAAGCAGAATAGCGGCAAGTACGGGAACTGTGTAATTGAACAGCGTGCGGAAAACTGCAAACACCAGTCGGGAAAACGTATACCCTATCTGGGTATACGCTTGCAGCGGAACTTTACCGTCCCGCCTGCTGCGCTCTATAACCGGCCGCATTTGGGTGCGCACATTGTTCAGACGAACAAACGGTGACTTTACACGCTTTATGAACCCATGCCAAAAGCCAATTAGGGCGAAGGCTAGCTTTTCAGCTACCGCATAAAAGCCGCCGCGCAGCCTATTGGAAAACAACCTGACCCTGCGCAGCATTCGGTTTTTGCGGCGCAACAGTGTGATACCCAGTATATATAGGTTTTTGTAGATAAAGTTGAGCGTATACCATAAAATACCCGGATGATGATCCATCCTGCGCACTCTTAGGCCTGTGTTGTGCTGCCTTCTTCGGTGCACTATTTTAGGTTCGAGTTTATTTGTATTTCTGCCAGTATCCACATACTCCCCCCTATTTTCAGTTGAAAGCAATGTATTAGCGCTTGTGTTCTGTTATTCGAAGCTGATAAACCGCGTGCCCTGAAATATCAGAGTACCAGTGTCACCTTCATCAATTTCCGGGTATTGAACGATAGGGATTGTGAACTTAACGGGCTTGTTGTCCGGTAGCAGCTCAAAGGTAACGTAGAGTTCTCTATTCACATTGTGAAAGTGGCTAACGTTGCCGCCGGCTAACCAGTGGTTAAGCATATTGCTATTTCTACCGCTTACTCTTGCAACACGGGCCTTGGTGGAAATTTTTGTAAGGGTGTCATTTCGCGTTGCCTGTGCAACGCACCTTACGCTGTAGACAATAACAGCGCACGCAAAAGTTAACACGACTGCTAACAACCACACCGGCATAGCAATCTCCTCCCTGCTACAATGCCCATTATTGTACCAGAAAAGCCCACAAAAAGCAAACCCTGCTATAGGGACTTCATGTTTACTTCCTCGCAAAGGTCGCTGATGATGCTATCCACCTCCACCGCGCCTTTATCCCCATCTTTGCGGCTACGCACGCTTACCTGGCCGTTTTCCATCTCACGATCGCCAATTACCAGCATGTAGGGGATTTTCTCCATTTGCGCCTCGCGGATCTTGTAGCCCATCTTCTCGTTGCGATCGTCAAGCTTAACCCGAAGGCCGGCGGCCTCCAGCTTAGTTGCTACATCTTGAGCGTACTCAACCTGCCTGTCCCCTATCGGGATTACGCAGACTTGTACCGGGGCCAGCCAGAGGGGAAAAGCCCCCGCAAAGTGCTCGATCAGCATACCTATGAAGCGCTCAATGCTACCGTAAACCACACGGTGAATCATTATGGGGCGGTGCTTTTGGTTGTCAGCGCCGGTGTACTCAAGCTCGAAGCGCTCGGGCATTTGGAAGTCCAGCTGAATAGTACCACACTGCCAGGTTCTGCCAATGCAGTCGGTCAGATGGAAGTCCAACTTGGGACCATAAAAGGCACCGTCGCCCTCGTTGATTACAAAGTCGTAGCCCATTTCGGTGATAGCGTCCCGCAACGCGTTTGTGGCGGTCTCCCAGTCTTCATCCCTGCCCATCGACTTTTCAGGCCGGGTGGATAGCTCGACATGGTACTCGAACCCAAAGGCAGTGTACACCTCGTCGATTAGCTTGGCTACCCCTTTGACTTCGTCTTTAATCTGATCGCTTGTCATGAAGATATGGGCGTCGTCCTGCGTAAAGCAGCGCACCCGCATCAGCCCGTGGAGCGCCCCGGACATCTCGTGCCGGTGGACAAGCCCCAGCTCACCCATTCGCAGGGGAAGGTCCTTGTAGGAGTGCGGTTTGGACTTGTAGGCAATCATCCCGCCGGGGCAGTTCATCGGCTTGATGGCGAAGTCCTGCTCGTCTATTACGGTGGTGTACATGTTGTCTTTATAGTGAACCCAGTGGCCGCTTCTTGTCCAAAGCTCGCTATTGAGGATAACCGGTGTCGATACCTCCACGTAACCCGCACGCTTGTGCACCTCACGCCAGTAGTCGATTAGCAGGTTTTTGACCAGCATACCTTTGGGCAGGTAGAGCGGGAAGCCCGGGCCTTCTTCCGGCAAAATGAACAGTTCGAGCTCTTTGCCTATCTTGCGATGGTCGCGCTTTTTGGCTTCTTCGATCCTCTCCAGGTGGGCGGTGAGCTCGCTGGTTTTGGGAAAGGCCACACCATAAATGCGGGAAAGGGTCTGGCCGCTTTGGTCGCCGCGCCAGTAGGCCGCGCTCACTGCGGTCAGCTTGATTGCCTTGACTTTGTCGGTGTTGAGCAGATGAGGGCCGGCGCAGACGTCGGTGAAGTCGCCTTGCTTGTAAAAGGAGATCGCTTCCCCCGCTCCCGCGTGCTCGCGGATGAGCTCCTGCTTGTACGGCTCATCCTTCATAAGCTCGAGGGCTTCATCCGCCGGCAACACAAAGCGCTCGATGGGGAGTGCTTCCTTAACGATTTTTTGCATCTCGGTCTCGATTTTTTCAAGGTCGGCGGGGCCGAAAGGAGTCTTGGGATCAAAGTCATAGTAGAACCCGCCCTCTATGCTGGGGCCGATTGCGACTTTGGTTCCGGGGTAAAGGCGGGTTACCGCCTGAGCCATTATGTGGGCGGCGGTGTGCCAAAAGGCGTGCTTGCCCTCTTCGCTCTCGAATGTGCAGAGCGCGAGCTCGCAATCCTCGGTAAGCTCGGTGCGCAAATCTACGGTTTTGCCGCCGGCTTTGGCGCAACAGGCCGCCTTGTACAGCCCTTCTCCCAGGGATTTCGCAACCTGAGCAGGGGTGGCACCTTGCTCAAATTGTTTTACCACGCCGCCTTTAAGAGTTAAGTTTAGCAATTTGCTCATCTCCGTTTTGTCGGGTGGTTGTAGGCAGGTATGCCTCTAGCCACTCGCTATTTTATAATCCTAAAATACCAAAAAACACCCCGCCCAACTTCCAGGACGAAGCGCTAATCTGCGTTTGCGGTCAAATCCTTACTTGGACTGCGCCTGTAAAGTCTCTATCCTTCACATTTGCGTTATCGGAAAACGGCTATTTTCGCTGTAAAGGGCTAATGCATTTTAACACGCAAACACCCGACTGTCAACCCGAACGATAAATGTTAAAGTATTTCCCGCCCAATCTTGACATATTATCCAAATTGTAATAAAATACATTGTAGGATACATGCTCGCCTACAAAATACTCTGGCAGATGCCGGTATTTATGGGAGCCGGTACCTTGACAACCATATAGAAAGGAGGTTCGGCAACAATAATGCCTCAGTTTATTTTCCCGATTGTAGCTTTTATTGTTGGTGCAGCTATCGCCTTTGTAGTAGGCGTTCAGTATAGAAAACGTTTTGCGGAATCTGAGCTTGGTTCGGCTGAAGACGAAGCCAAGCGCATTATAAGCGAAGCTATTAAAAATGCTGAAAGCAAAAAGAAAGAAGCGCTAGTAGAGGCCAAGGACGAGATCCACAAGATGAGGGGCGACTCCGAGCGTGAGCTCAAAGAGCGGCGCACAGAAGTCACACGGCTGGAACGCCGCGCCCAACAGAAGGAAGAATCCCTGGAAAAACGCTCAGACAAGCTGGAAAAGAAAGAGGAGGAGATTAGCGGCAAGCTGGAAAACGCCGAGAAAACTCTTTCCGAGTCCGAGAAGATTAAGCAGCACCAGTTTGAGATGCTTGAGAAAATTTCCGGCTTCTCGGCTGATCAAGCTAAGGACCACCTGCTCTCCAACCTGGACAACGAGCTCGAGCACGAAAAGGCCCTGCGCATAACTTCGATGGAAAACCGCCTGAGAGAGGAAGGGGACGAAAAAGCCCGCAATATCATCTCTTCGGCTATTCAGCGCATAGCGTCCGACCACGTGACCGAGATAACTGTCTCTGTAGTGCCCTTGCCCAACGACGAGATGAAGGGCCGGATAATTGGGCGGGAGGGGCGCAACATCAGAACCCTTGAGACCCTTACCGGCGTTGACCTCATCATTGACGACACACCGGAGGCCATAACTCTTTCCAGCCACGACCCTGTAAAGCGAGAAATCGCGCGCATTGCGTTGGAGAAGCTTATCCAAGACGGGCGGATTCATCCCTCGCGCATTGAGGAAATGGTGGAGAAGGGCAAAAAAGAAGTCGAGGAAAAAATTCGCCAAGAGGGTGAGCGCGCCATTATGGAGACCGGCGTGCATGGCCTCAACGCTGAAGTTGTTCGGTTGCTTGGCCGGATGCGTTACCGCACAAGCTACGGACAGAATGTACTCGACCACTCGATTGAAGTGGCAAACCTGGCAGGTGTTATGGCCGCTGAGATTGGGGCCAACATGGCAGTCGCTAAGCGAGCGGGTCTGCTGCATGACCTTGGCAAGGCTCTCACCCATAAGATAGAGGGCTCTCACGTGCAAATTGGCGTGGACGTGGCCAAGAAGTACAAGGAGAGCCAGGAAGTTATTCACGCTATTGAGGCCCACCACGGCGACGTGGAACCCAAGACCACCATAGCTTGCCTTGTACAGGCGGCAGATGCGATTTCGGCAGCGCGGCCGGGGGCTAGGCGTGAAAACATTGAGAACTACATCAAACGCCTTGAAAAGCTTGAAGAGATTACGAACTCCTTTAATGGAGTGGACAAATCCTTTGCTATCCAGGCGGGTCGCGAGATTCGCGTATTGCTCAAACCGGACGTTATCAGCGATGACAAGCTGACCATCACCGCCAGAGAAATCTGCAAGAAAATCGAGGCAGAGCTGGATTACCCGGGTCAGATTAAGGTTCACTGCATTAGAGAGAATCGGGCGATTGAGTACGCGAAGTAGAGTACAGTTAACAACCGGCGCTTATCCCATAAGGGTAGGCGCCGGTTTCGTTTTATGCTACATGCCTTAACGGGCTAAGTACTCCTCTAGAATGTATCCGCCCTCGAATATGGCTGCTGCGTGTTCTCTTCCCACATAACGAAAATGCCAGGGCTCGAAGATAACTCCGGTGATATGGATAGCGTCTCTGGGGTAGCGCAAGATAAAGCCGTACCGGTGTGCATTCTGTGCCAGCCAAATTCCTGCCGGAGTGTAGGCGAAGTCCGGGGTAAGCGACTGGTGCCCGGGTGTTACGATGTCAACCGCTAGGCCGGTCTGGTGTTCGCTTGTGCCCGGCGGCAGCACTATGGTGGATGCCGCGGCCACAGCCGCTTCCTGGTCGTGGCCGTAGTCCAAGAACCTGTCAATCATCTGGTTGTGCAGGACTGCCTGGCGAGTGGCGGGGCGATAGGCCGAAGTTACCACTAGGGTTATGCCCTCCCCCGCCGCTGAGGCTATCATCTCGCGCAGGCTGCCAGCTATCCGGGAGTCTACTTGGTGATGCTCTGAGATGGTCTCAAGCTGCGGTGGCGTAAAGTCGACGCTCACCGGGTGTCTGGGGCTGACGAGTATAAGCCGCCAATGATCGTCGGAGGGGCCGGAGCGTTGCTCAGGGGGCGCTTCTGGTTGAGGCGGGGGCTGCTCGATGCTCGTTTGTTGTGGTGATTGGTAAGCGCTTGTTTGGCTATAATCTTCAGGTGGCTCTGCTTCTGCTGGGTCTTCGTTAGCTTGTGTGGGCTCTTCCGGCAAGGGTTGGGTTTGCGGCGTCTCTTCCCTGTTTTGCTCGGGTTGAGGCTGATAGGGCTGCACTTGCTCAGGCTCCTCCTCTGCTCCTGCCGCTTCATAAGGTTCCGGCCAAAGCCATGCCGTCGTAAACGCAACCGCAGCTAAAATCGTCAAAATAAGTAATTTGAAAAGTTTTTTGTTATTATTTTCCATTTCGATCTCCGTTTGTTTGAGTTGGTTACCTGCCGGCGATACAAGATGTCTTAATGTTATGTTAGCGCCTTGCTTTGGACATTAAAACATAAGATATGTGCAATGTCAAATTAGTTGGCTGTCTACGGTAAGACTTAACCAAATGAATAAACATTTTTCATAATTGTCTGATATACTGTGGTCAAGGATCGCACTGATACCCGCTGTGAAAGAGGATTACATATGAATAGTGAAGATACGCTGAGCTTAGCAAACACTGCCTCCCGGATTTTGCCCGCAGAAGCTCTCAAGCGGCTGTGGCGGAACTTTCGCCCCTACCGGCGGGGGCTTGCCCTGCTGCTTTTGCCGTTTAGTATGCTGATAACCCAGCTGGCCAGCGCCTCTCCGCATGTTGTCGAGTCAGTCTACTCTCAGGGAATCTACCTTATACTGTCCGGGATATTTGGCCGTATATTTGGCTTTTTTCCTTTTGCGATCGCTGAGCTTTTGCTCTATGGGATAGTTCTTGGCGGGGTGGCGTGGCTGGTCGTAGAGATTGTCCATTTTGTGACAAGGAAAGGTAGAAAGCAACGTGCACTCTATGTACTCGCTACAATTTGCTGTGTGGTAGGCTGGACCTACTTTGCATTCACCGTGCTTGTTGGGTTTAATTATCATCGGGTAACATTCGCCGACCAGAGCGGGCTGGATATTCGCCCTTCATCGGTGAGCGAGCTTGCCTCACTTTATTCGGAGCTTGTAGGGCAGGCAAATTATCTGCGCGGACAAGTTAGCGAAAGCGAGGGCGGCGTGATGACTTTTTACCCAAACTCGGTTTTGGAGATGGCTGCCATAGCTCCTCAAGGAATAAACCGACTGGCCGAGCATTACCCTGTTTTTGAGGGTTTCACGCCTAGGCCCAAGCCGATACTTGCCTCCCAGGGATTGTCTAGGATGAACGTGGCCGGAATGTACGTTCCGTTTACATTCGAGGCCACCTTTAACGCGGATATGCCACACGCCAATATCCCGCACACAATGCTACACGAGCTCGCTCACTTCAAGGGGTTTATGCGGGAAGACGAGGCCAACTTTATAGCTTATCTGGCCAGCCGGGAGATGGACTCTCTCGCTTTTAGGTATAGCGGAGTGATGCTCGCTCTTATTCACACAGGCAACGCTTTGTTCGCCGCCGACCGTGACCTATACTTTGAACTGAGTGCCGGGCTGGACGACGGTATCTGGCGAGACTTTGCCTACAACCGCGCCTACTGGCAGCAGTTTGAGGGCCGGGTGGCCGAGGTCGCCACCGCAATGAACGACGCGTACCTGCGTCACAACCGCCAAGAGGATGGCGTGCGCAGCTATGGCCGAATGGTCGACCTGCTGTTGGCAGACTACCGGGCAAGGCATGGTATTAGTTAGCTGGCTCACTTCTATATAAATTAAGCACCCGGCGCTGTCGGGTGCTTCTTTATGTGGGTTAGCTACCGGCAACGACTAGCCGAAATATATCCAGTTGCCACCAAAATCAATTATGCCTATTCGCTCACCCTGCACAGCAAGCAGGGCGTTGCCGGGCAGAACTTCCAGCTGGTCAAATTCAATTTGGAGCAGGATATTTCCGTCCCAATCCATCAAGCCGTATTTTAGCTCATCGTGCTCGTTGTAAGATCCGGCAACAATAAACTCCGACTGTGGATGAAGACTTGCAGCCAGCGCCAGAATTCCGCCCTGTCTGTCGGTGAGAACCGTAAGGAAGTTTGTCGTGCCATACCCTTCGGGGTCGCCACCCACGCTGTGCAGAGCAAACCGATCCATTTCGGCGTTATGGCTGCTTAGCTCGTAGTTCGTAAAGGATTCAAAAATTATTTCTTCGCCGCTACCTAGCATCTTAATTGTTAACGGCTGCGTTTGAGAGCTTATCGCTACAAAGGACTGCAGCCCCATGCCTACAAGTTCTATCCAACCATCCGCGGGGATGCGAATGGCGCGCAGCTCCCTAAAGCTGTCTGTGCTCAAGACATTGGCATAGCCACCCACGACCCCAAGCAGAAATGGCAGTGCCCCAGGGTGGTGGAAAAACGACTCGTACGGGCCGGCCAGACGCCTACCGTTGTAGTTTACAATAAAGCTCTCGCTTGCCCGCTCACTGTGGGTTACTGCCATGTATAGGCCCTCGCCGATATAGTCAACGAGGTGATAGACGTTGTTGTCTACCAAAAAACCGTCTGACGTGTACATGCGAATTTCAGGCGGGGCCGGATCTTCCCCTATATTTTCGTCCGGCATGGCAGCTCCCCAGAAGTTACCGGACTGGGTATCAATTGTCCACTCAAAGCCCTGCTCGGGAATATCAGGGCCAAAACGCCACCACTCTTCCCGGGGCAATGTCCAGAAGTATTGCTTTGCAAGTGTATGGATGAGCTGCGTATTTTCAATATAGCTCTCCACACCATATGAATCTAGCAGGACAAAGTGTTGGGGATTGTCTACTCGGCGAGCGATCATTTGGGTTGGGTCGCCGGGCATCCAGCCTATATAAATATAATCAAACTCGGTTAGGAAGCTGCCTTCCGGCGATATGAGCGCCCAACCAAACTCCAGGTCATGCATTACGTAGTCAAAGCTAAGAGCCTTAAAAAACCGCTCGCCCACTAGAGATTTCGGCAATAGTCCGCGACTTTCGCCTGGTTGTAAAACGCTTATGTGGTCGAACTCAAATGGGACTACTACATCCCCCAGCGCATCCACAAGACCGTGCCGTACCACACCTCGACCATCCATCTGGTGGACAACAAACAAACCTTCAGGTTCCGGGAACTCCCACCCGTTGTATTCGGGTTCAGGTTCTGGTGGAACAGCGCAAGAGACAAGGAGGATTATCGCAGCCAATAGACTGAGCAGACGTTTCAATGTTCTTCCTCCCGCGATTAGTTAGGCGCGTGCCGAAAATTATCTACACAAAGCACTATTGCCCCTGCGTACAACAATATAGTATTTTGACTTAAATTGCAACCCGTATATTAGGATAAAAATTACATGTTTATCCGCCGCACATGCTCAAAAGATAATGCGAATATATTTTTATTGGGAGATGCTTTGGAATGCGCAAATTGCTGTGCGCCACCCTTGCGGCGCTTTTTGTTTTTACAATGACCTTTACTGCCTTTGCCAATGAAACTTCGAGGCCCAAATGGGTGGACTTTAGCATACCGGCCAGGGCGATGTCCAAGGCCTATGAATACGACATAAACAGTTACACGAGCGAACGACATATAGACTGGATAACCCTTTTGGCTTTAACCGGTACACGGTATGGCGGCAACTGGAAAAGCTACAAGCCGAGCGAGATGGACGCCGACGCCGTCCGCCTGGCTGCCGGAGAAACGCCGGAGGACATCCTGCCCGGATATAAGAGCTACGACCATTATTACAGCGCCTACAATGCTGTACTGTGTGGCTTTTTGGGCGAGCACCTGCGCGAAGTGCCGGACAAAGAAAAAACCGGACAGGTAAAGCTGGAAGAGCGCTATGGTCTAAAGGCCTACTCCCCCGTGGCTGAGGGGTACGGATTTAGTCACCACAAAGACTTTGGCAACTCCCGCAGTTTTGGGTACCGGCGCAAGCACTTTGGAAACGACCTTATCAGCTCGGTAGGCACCCCGATTATAGCGGTGGAGGGCGGTGTTATTGAAGAGCTGGGCTGGAACCGCTACGGTGGCTGGCGGGTGGGTATCCGTAGCCATGACAATCTGCGGTATTATTATTACGCACACCTACGCAAAGACCATCCCTGGCCGAAGCATTTGGAGAAAGGGATGGTGGTGCAAGGCGGCGATGTCATCGGCTACCTGGGAATGACCGGGTACTCCACAAAGGAGAACGTAAACGGGATGCGGGTGCCTCACCTGCACTTCGGGTTGCAGCTTGTGCTGGGCGAGAGTGAGCGGGATGCCACTGTGCAAAACTGGATAGACGTCTACGAGATTGTGGAGTTCTTGCAGAGGAACAAAGCCAGTGTGGTCAAGTGTGCTGATACTGGCGACCGCGAGCGGATGTATCGGCTGTTTGACTACCACTATGCTTCGGGAGATTAGTTGTTACATGTTTATATAGCCATTAAACTTGAAAAATGCACTTTATTTTTCAAGTTTACACACTCGGAGAGTGTGTAGCGGCAAGGCCGCTAATGGCGCATACACGGGCTTTCCAGCGCGTAGCGCTGACTACTGCTGTTCTTGCCGCAGCTTCAAAAGTGTTCTTCTTTTGAAGTGAAACAAGTATAGCACAAAACGCCCCTATGAATACGATAAGTCGTATTCATAGGGGCGTTAACTTGTTTTATATGTCCGAGCTAGTCCTCGTACTCCGCTTCCAGCTTTGTCGCACGCTTTTTGGTGGCGCGCATAAGTACGCTCAACAAAATGAAGGTAACCATGGCGGTAATAACCGCAATAACTCCCGCGATTATTGTCATGTCGAATGACGACAACTCACCAGTATCACCTCTTGTGTGTGGAATTAATAATCCAATTAAGAAAACGATAACACCTGCAATAAAGCTGGATACTAGATTCGTTTTCACAGACGGCTTAAAATATTCGGACCATATACCGCGTTTTGCGCTCCCAATTGTCACAACAGCGCCACCGGTAATCATAATAATATAGCTGCTTAAGCTGACGAAAGCGCCCCCAGCTTCAACAATATTAAAAATTAACGATTGCGCAAAGATTCCCCAAAACAGTACCAAAAATCCCCATTTGTAAACACTGTACATCTCACGTTCTTGCCGCTCGTCCAGAGGTTGCTTTTTCCACTTGCTCATTGCTCATCCTCCCAAAATAATTCATCTAGGGTTCTGCCAAGAACTTTGCAAATCGCCAGGCACAACTTGAGCGACGGGTTATACTTGCCGGCCTCAATCATACCTATGGTTTGGCGCGTAGCCCCAACCCTTTCAGCGAGTTGCTCTTGCGAAAGGTCACGCTCAACCCGCGCGATCTTCATTCGCTTATTTTTCATTTGGTGCCTCCTATGAGTTATAATATATCATATATTAACCTAAATGTCAAATATATATTGCATTAAGCTGTTTTGATTTAACATTATTATATCAAAACAGCCCCCGACCTGCAAGGCCAGTGGCTGTCTATGGGAGATAGTATTGCGTCGTATTTATTCGTGGGCGTAAACCGCCGGCACTGCGCCTGACCTGCGGAAGTAGTTGTTGGCCTGCTTTGTTAGCGCTGTCCATGTGGAGCAGCCAACAATACCGTCGGCAGTGAGTCCATTGTCTCGCTGAAAAGCACGTACGGCGTCTGCGGTTTTGGGACCAAACACGCCGTCAACTCCCACCGAGTAGGCACCAATAGTATTCAGTGCATCCTGCAGAGTGCAGACGTATACCCCTTTGGTGCCCTGGCGCACCATCGGGTACCCTGCGGAGCAAGCTGGCGGGCCAAGGCGGGAGTCAAAGTGTACCCAGGAAGTCGGTTCAATGCGACATTGCATCTCTCTTTGACCCGACTACCATGTAAACGCTCCAATTAGAGAAGGTTTTTATGGACTGGCTTTTTGAATGTGAAGTCGATATCAACCGTATTATCATGATATATAACTATTTTCTTTATAAGCATAGCTAGTATCGTTCGGTTAATATCATTGAATTGTAAAAACTGTTCAAGCATTGACTTGGCTTGCTCGTGGTTCCCCTCAATTTGTGTGATTTGTTGCATTTCTTTTTCAAGTACCTGTAGTTGAGCTACATTACTTTCACGTTCTGCGTTGGATTGTGCCATTAATTGTTGAAAGACCTCATTAGTGATGACACCGCTTATTTTGTCTTTATACAAACTCATAGATACGGTTGTTATATCCTCAATCCTCTTTTGTACATCTTTGACTGCTTGTTGATTGTATTTCAAGTTGTCACTAGATATACTTTGGCTCAATCCATCGGAAATAATACCTGTGTCTATGTATTCTGTAGCGATGTTTTTTAATGTTTTTAAAATACAGTCTTTCAAATATTCTTCACGCAAATAACGTGGCTTACACAAATTAAGGGTTTTGTGCTTCTTAACAGTTGAACACACAATATAATACTTACCCTTTTGATGTTGATTAGAATGTGCTATCGGCGAACCACAGTAGCCACAAAACGCAAATCCCGTGAATAAATGCAAATTTCCATTCTTTGGTTGATATGACCTTTTTGCAAGAACTTGTTGTGCGGTTTTGAAGTCTTGCAAAGGTATTATAGGTTCATGAGTGTTTTCAACCTTTATCCATTGGGATTGTGGAACATCAATTTGTTTGTCAATCTTATAGCTAATTTTCTTCTTTTTGTTTTGCACTGTATGACCGATATAAGCTTCATTCTTGATAATCCTACGAACTGTTGTATCATTCCAAACGCCAAGAAAACGTTTTTGTGTGTTCTGAATATTCCTGTAGCCTGATGGTGTTGGAACTTTATCTGCTGTTAGTTGGTTTGATATGTTTTTTAACGGCACGCCAGATAAAAAATCTTTAAAGATTCTTTTAACAAAAACAGATGACACTGGGTCAATAATCAGTTTTCCTTTTTCACAAGGGCATTTTAAATATCCAAAAGGGGCAACCGTACCAAGATAGCTACCATTATCTTGCTTAGTTCTTAAAGCAGTCCTTACCTTTTTGGATATATCCCTAGCATACATATCATTGAAAACTGACTTAAAAGGCATAAAGTCACTGTTACTGTCCTCATTAAAGGTGTCAATCCCATCATTAACAGCAATATATCTAATATTTTTGGTTGGGAAATAATTTTCTAGGTAATAACCTGTTTGAATATAATCCCTTCCAAGTCTTGATAGGTCTTTTGTAATAACCATATTAATTTTGCCTTTTTCTATATCACTAATTAAGCGGTTAAAGTCAGTCCTATCAAAAGTTGTTCCACTAACACCATCGTCTTTATAGGTATCTATTAAATTCCAGCCATTTTCTAATACAATACGCTCCAAGAACTCTACTTGGTTTATAATGCTCTCTGAAACATTGTTGTCATCCTCTCGTGATATTCTCGCATAAATACCTACATTGTATAATTTTATATTTATTACATTATTGGTCTTTGAATAGTGTTTATATTGAGTAAACATTTCTTCCTCCGATCTTACTCATATTTATAAACAACTATTATCCATGCTCTAATTCTACTACTGCATCCCTTGACATGTCAAGCTTTTCCTTGCTTTTAGGTAGTAAGTAATGCTTGTATATATCTATGAGAATTTTATTTATTTCATTTCCATCTTCATCATAAGTAAGATTCTTACAAGAGACTTTTTGTTTGTTGATATTCTCTAATTTTTCAATCCTTTCATTAGTCATAATATCGCCTCATTTCTTATTAAAGAATATGATTGGAAAATACTGTCTATTCCAGCGATGACATTATGATTATAGCAAGGTTTTATGTTGCCTACATTTGTCTATGCAATTTACGTATGCTTTTACAATCTTGTTCGTAATTGAATTTATACGTTATACGCATAATTCGACAAATACATATATCGTTAGTGTTAATATGCTTTCGGGGTGATTAAATGCGCTTACGTATTCGGGAGAGTTAAGAGAGGACAATGACATTAGACAAGAAGTGCTCGCAAAATTACTGCATGTAAGTCAAGCTACATATTCAAGATACGAAACAGGAGAAATAAATATCCCAATTGAGGTGTTTATAGAATTAGCAAGGTTTTACGGTACAAGCATCGACTATATCGTAGGAATAACTGATGTAAAAATACCATATAAATTCACTAAATTAGTACGTTGCGAATCTGTTCTTATTAAATAAGACACTACCACCCCAATCACCAAACCTGTCCACTCTCTTTTCCCCTTACTGCTAGTGCATTTATATCGTGTTTTCCCAAGTAGAGGGGGTGTGGTCTCGGCTATGCTACCCGAGACCACACCCCCTCTACTTGGGAAATATATTTTGGGGTATTACACAATATAAAAGTGTTGGAGAGAGTGGACAGGTTTGGTGATTGGGGTGTTTGGTGTTGAGTGTAGTTAGTTAGGTGGTGGTGAGTTAGTGAAGTTAGTAGAGAGAGACTACGAAGTGTTTAGAGAGGTCGAGAGGTGGAGGTTTTGTTTAGGTAGGCATATCAGGGTTTTGGCAGGTTTTACGGGGCAGCGTGCGTGCGATAGGAGACTTAGGACATTAATAGACGCTAGATTAATACAAAAAAGAAGGATAATATATGGGGTTCCTAGCGTTTATAATTTAGCCCATAGAGGAAAGATGCTCATTGGAGCAAATAAGAGACAGGACAAAGTGAGGTTAGACAATATCGCACATGACATAGCTGTTTTAGATACAGCAATATACTTCATTGATAAATTAGGTATACCCAAGAACAGTATTACTACAGAAAAACAATTATACTCTTTAAAAGGTTTTGGAAATAGGAAGCATGAGCCAGATTTTATATTTACTAAAGATGATAAAACGTATTGCGTTGAGGTAGAGCTATCACTAAAGTCAAAACCTAGGCTGGATAATAATATAAAGTCCAATTATCTAGCTTATGATTTTCAAATATGGGTTATTGGCGAGAGCGTTCCCAAGTTACCACGTTTACTAGAAGAATTTAAGACGCAGTACGATAACATTATAATTACAAATATGAAGGAGATAAGAGATGATAAATTTAGAATTGATAACTAGAATAGCTAATCGGCATAATAGCCAACCCAAGTATTACGCTTGCTATTTGCTCAATAGTGCCTATAACTATAGCCATTATTCAGCTACGAAAACAGCATAGACTTAACAAGATATATAACTTTCGCAAGGAGTTAAAGCGAATTAGAATGAAGCGTTTTAATAGAAAGAATGATTCTTTAAACGGTACATTTGTAGGTAAAGGCTCTGGCAAAAGAGCTATTTACACACCAGATGATGCAAAACACATCTTTATTTGTGGAACAACCGGCAGCGGTAAAACAGTTGCTTTATCTAATTATATAAAAAGTGGCGTAGAAAAAGACTATCCCCTACTCATAATTGACGGCAAGGGCGATACTGGAGAAGGTTCTATATATGATATTGTGAAAAGGCTAAAGGGTAAAAGAAGATTGTATGTAATAAACCTTACTAATCCACTAAAATCCGATTTTTACAATCCATTCAAGAATGCTTCTCCCACTATAGCAAAGGATATGCTAATAAACTTAACAGACTGGAGCGAGGAACATTACAAGCTCAACACAGAAAGATACTTGCAAAGGCTACTTAAACTATTGGCCCTAAGTAATATCCCTTTATCTTTTAAAAGCATCATAGAGAGTATGAGTGTTGACAAGTTTACTAAATTAAGTAGCCAATTGCAAAAAGCTGAAATTATAAGTAAAGAGGAACATTTGGATAATATTGAACTAACGAAAAGTAGTGGAAAAATTGTAGATGGAGCATTTGCTAGGTTTAGCTTAATTGCAGAGAGTGAACTGGGTTACATATTCGACCACACAGGAGTTGATATACATACCGCATTAGAAGAAAACGCTATAATCCTCTTTATCCTTAATCCATTAATCTATCCAGAAATGTCACCACTGATAGGGAGATTGCTTTTAATAGATGGCAAAAAAGCTTTAAGTAATCTATTTAGTAGAAATGAGAATAGAATATTCTTTATCATGGACGAAATTAATTCCTATGCTTCACCAGTGCTTATTGACCTTGTTAATAAGTCAAGAAGTGCTAATGTAACGTGTATACTGGCAACGCAAAGTTTATCTGACTTAGATTATGCTGTAGGTGATGCTTTTAAAGAACAGATTATAGAGAATTGCAATAACTATATTGTCATGCGTCAAAACAGCTCTATCAACGCCGAGCACTGGGCTAATATACTGGGGACCAAAGCTACATTAGAGGTTACATACCAATTGCAACAAAAGGGGTTGAATACATCAGAAACAGGGTTCGGGAGTGCAAAGCGTGTTAGAGAGTATTTCTATCATCCAGACGATATAAAGACGCTAAAGACAGGGCAAGGGATTATCCTTTCAAAAGATAGTGACTTTCATGGTAGAGTGCAAATAAATAAGCCGTTTTGAGGAATTAAAAACTTTACCCAACAACGATAAAGGGTGATAAGCCTTGGCCGGCTATCACCCTTTGCTATTATTCTATAATAAATAAGTCATTAGGGGTACATTTAAAAATCTTACAAAGTTTTTCTATGGTCTCAAGCTGTAGGGCGACAGCGTGATTATCGCAAAGACGATTCACTGTTTCATAATTAGATTCCATGCTTTTAACAAGCCAATATCTAGACTTTTTCCGACTATCTATCAAATTTTGAATATTTAGCTTAATCACCTATATCACCCTAGTAAAGTTTACAAGAAATCTAGATACAATATAATTAAGATATACATATAGTACAGATACATATTGACTATATGTGTTAAAAAGTGTATTATTTGTTGTAAAGAGAACATCAGTGAAAGTGGAAAAGGCAGATGTATTGACACACAACACTTTCATCCGTATTATTAGGTATAATATTTTGCCGAAACGTGGATAGTTCTCAATCCGAAAAATGGGAGGACAGCTTTATGAAATCTAAAAAGTGTGTATTGATTATTGCAACTATTTTGGCGATATGCCTTGCAGTAATATGGGCAGGAGTAAGTTGGTTTAATTATCAGTTTTCATCTGATGGTGAAGAAATTCCCTATGTTGGGGGTGCTTTATTTTATTCATCTGAAAATTTTTATTTTACTACTCCATATCTTGAAAACTTGGCATCTGAAGGAGCAATAAGATTTTATAACAATAGACTTCATATTCAGGCAGAGCTTGATGTTCCCAAAAGTGTATTTGAAGAATTAGCAAGTGAATACAATGCTAGGATTACAAGCTATAACAGAGGAAATTTATTTGGCGATAGATATACTTTTACTTTTAATAGAATATTTACATATGAACAGTTGCAAGAGCTAGCAGAAGAGTTTGAAAAACTAGATTTCGTAAGAGGGGCGAACATTGGAATAGTTCATAGCATGAATCCGGGAAATACATCTCTTCCAAGTGGCTCGCGGTGGCGTAACAATTGGGGATTAGAGGCTATATCAACACCTTCTGCTTGGGAACACCGAGGAAGAATGGCTCCTATTAATGTCTTGATTTTAGATGCTGGCTTTTATAGAAATCATGAAGACTTGGATTTCATGGTTAGTTTAGGAGAGCACGTTTCACATAAAGCAGATTCTCACGGAACACATGTTGCAGGGATAATTGGTGCTGAATTTGACAGGGGGCGTGTGGTAAGTGGAATTGCGCCTAATAGTTTTATGTATGGGGTTCGAGTTGCTTATATGGACGAAGAGCAGCTAATGAAAATTATACAATGGTATGTAAGAGAACATGGCGTTAGAGTTATAAATTTTAGTATGGCTTACAATCTTATTGAATTTGCAGCCTATAGAGGAAACGATAATGCGGATAGAGTTTTGAGTAGTTTTTCAGAAGATATAGAAGAAATATTCCTTGAATTGATAAATGAAAGTCATGAATTTGTATTTGTAACAGGTGCCGGAAATCAGCATGAGAAAGACTATAGAAGGGTAGTATCTAATGAGTATAGATATGTTGCCGATAACAATCCTAGCAACCAATTTGGATTTCGCCAAGATAACAACGGTACATTATCTGGTATAAGTGGCGTGTTTTGTCCGTTCGTAAGAATTCAAAATGAGGAAGTTAGAAGTCGTATTATTTCTGTCGGTGCAGTTGATGAAGAATATAATTTAGCAAATTTTAGTCAGCGAGGAAATGGACTTGATGTAAACGCCCCGGGGGTGAATATATATAGTACATACAATGTAACAAGAAGGTGGTACGAAAATTGGGGCAGAGAAGTAAGTCATTATAGACGCTTGAGTGGAACATCAATGTCTACTCCTTTTGTGTCAGGGCTGGCAACTATGTTATTCGGAATCAACCCTAGTTTTACTGGTGAAGAAGTGAGGCAGATAATAATTGGTACAGCAGATGAACATAATCACAACATGGTTAATGCAGAAGCGTCGGTGAGAATGGCTATGGAATGGGATAATGTGGGGCAAACTGCAGGTGCAGGTGTAGGTGTAGAGGTAGCCACTATTCGAGAAGCATATATGGAGTTTATGCGCCAACGTGGATTTGAACGCTACATTGATGACCAGGACGGTCAGCATCGGCCTACAATGTACGCAATTATAGACATTAACGGTGATGGAATACCAGTATTGATTATTAGCGGTCGTGACACCTTCGGATGGCATATGGATTGGATTTTCTCATATGATGTAGCTGGGAGAAGGATAGTATACGTTTCTTCCATTTACTATTTTGGTTCGTTGCATTATTCACAGCAACACAGAGCTTTGGTCTATGTGCCAGTTAGATCACATGTTGGGGCAGGGGTAATTCTCTTTACCACACTTGACGATTTGAATAATGATAGCATTTCTTTTACATTAACATTTGATGATGGCTCGACTTCTGGTGATGTACATTATACCATTACCTATGGGAGCCTTGCAGAGGTTAGTGCATCAAGAAATATTAACGAGATTGAGTTGAGGCAACATCTTGATGAGCTAATTGAAATTGAATTTTCACTTATTCCTTTATCAACACAAACACGTACAGAGTTGGAAAGAGAAACATTGGAGTGGTTGCTACAGCGTCCTTATGGTGATGATGTTTATACATGGTGGTCTTCACCAAGTAGCAACCGAACAGATGAATACTCCGTACAGCTAACTTTTTTTGATAATGGTACGGTTCGGTATCATAAATTTATTTCTACAGGCCCTAACCATTTTGAGGAGATTGAAAACAGAATAACTGAGTTTTCACTGTATGAAGATAGACTAATATTTGATAACATGGTTTTTAGAGTTAGCAGGCTCACAACACCACATTATCTTGCTGAGATATTTCTTGAGTGTATTGACGAAATTAACGACTGTAATATGATTTGTGGGTGGTATGCTTTATTTGTTCGACTTGGTTGAGACTGATAAACCTTAATAGAGACTCTCTTATTTAACTTTCATTAATTTATTGTTTTCGAAGTATAAAAATAGGGTGTCCTAGAATCGTAATTCTAGGCACTCTCTTTTTTATTTTGCATATCAATGTTTCAATTGTAATATTAAAAATCCTAGATGAATAATCTATATGATATAGATATTGTGTGACTTAATGCAGATTGGAGTAAAATTACATGAAAGCTGCTAACCACATAGTTAATTTTCTTACATCAAATTTTCTATACATCATTTGGTTTGCAATCTACTTCACTCTCGCGTGGGCGATACTAGGCGCAAACCGATATAGCTTTATTATTGTATCAATTTTGTATGGTGCATCTATAACAGTAGCCTTGTCCCCTATCGGAGAAGTTATATTAAGATATTCAGAAGGGTGTCGGGAGCCAGCTACAGAAGAAGAATGCAACTACTTAATACCCATATTTGAGGAAGTTTACGAGAACGCAAAAGAGTATAACCCACAACTAAATGATGATATTCAGCTATATATAATGGACGCTATGTATGTAAATGCCTTTGCTATGGGACGGAAAACGGTAGCCGTTACCAGAGGCGCAATTGAGACGTTCACAGAGGATGAATTAAGAGGCGTTCTAGCTCATGAATTAGGCCATATAACATATGGACATACAAAAGCACTTTTGCTATCTGTTATAGGCAATTTCTTTTTTTCTATGATTGTGTGGGTTTTCAGATTGGTGTTACATATTGTTCAGTTCATTTCAAATATGGTGGCTGGGCTTAATGTCGTAGGTCTCGTATTTGCATTTATAACATTTATCACACGAATTTATGTTGATATACTTGTGTTTGTATTTATATATTTAAGCCAAGTAATTCTTGCGCTAAACAGCCGTTCTAATGAGTTACAGGCAGATGGCTTCGCTTTTGAGGTTGGATATGGCAGAGAGTTAATATCGGGACTATATCTACTCCAAAAGATAACAATGAATACGCAGTTAAGTCTATCTGAGAGAATAAGGGCTTCTCACCCTCATTTGGCAGATAGAATTAGAGCGCTTGAAATATTAGAAGATGAAATATGGCATAAGATTAACTAGAGAGCTATAATTTACAAAAACGGCGGGCGCTATCAGTACCCGCTGTTTGTTGTAAGGGGAGGAAACTTATTGACAGTTTATGGCTACATTCGTGTATCCAGCACAGACCAAAATGAAGATAGACAGCTTGACGCCATGCGCGAGCTATCTATCCCAACGTCCCATATATTCATTGACAAGCTATCTGGTAAGGACTTTAACCGCAAGTCATATCAGGCACTTGTAAAAAAGCTACGACGTGGCGACTTACTGTACATAAAGAGCATTGACAGGCTTGGGCGCAACTATGAGGAAATACAAAATCAGTGGCGGATTCTCACCAAAGAAAGAGGCGTAGACATCGCTGTAATTGATATGCCTTTACTTGATACCCGAACTGGCAAGGACTTGATGGGTACTTTCATTGCCGATATTGTTCTGCAAATCCTTTCTTTTGTGGCACAAAGCGAGCGGGAGACCATCCGTAAACGGCAGGCAGAGGGCATTGCGTCGGCCAAAGCGCGTGGCGTACGTTTCGGCCGTCCTACAAAAAAGCCACCCGAAAACTTTGGTGCATTGGTAAAACAGTGGGAGCGCGGGAAAATATCTTTTGATGACGCTTTAGCCCAAACAGGGCTTAAACAAGCCACGTTTTACAACCGTTTAAGGGAGTATCGGAGTAGTAAGAAAAAGTAGAGTACTATAAAAAGGTGTACCTTTTTATAGTACTTAAACATAGGACAAGCTTATATAATAAGGATAATTATACCATAGAGAACATTAGTTTGCAATCATGAAATTATAGCGTATTGAATGGCTAAAAACCGCTCTATTAAAGCAATCTCACCCATACATGCAAGGCTTGTCCATAAATATGAATCTCCACACGTACAAAACAAGCATTTACTAAAGGCACTCGGCTGCTCTCCGTAACTACCTTTATATAAAGGTACACTATTTTATAAAGATATGGGGAGGGTTCTACATGTTCTATAAAAGCTATCGAGGGGTCAAATGCTGCACTTTAGTCCATAAGAATGTAAAAAAACGGTATTTTCATATTCTATCAGCTACACTTCTATGCATTATGATAGTATTGAGCTCATGTACGCCTCGTCCTGTTGGTTCTGGGCAAACCAGTGGAAACAATCAACATTCCGCTAACGAAAACTCTACAGTCAACGTATCAGGGCGCGTACTGAATGTGACTAGTCCTCGTTTCGAACTTTCAAATGGATTCATTGCACCGATTAACAGGCAAACCGAGGCACCGTCGGGATGGATTCCGATTGCGTCAGCGGAGGACTTTGACAGGATTAGATTAAACCCATCGGCGGACTATATTTTAATGGCAGACATTAACCTAGCGGATATATCCGACTATCAAACAACGCTACTTCAAGGCGGTACTGTAGACGGTAACGGACACACGATTACTGGTGTAAGGTGGCTAGATGGTGGTGGCCCACCCATTTTTCAGCTGCAAGACGCAACTATCAAAAATATAGCTGCTGTATTAAATGGGGGGCCATTAATCAGCACAGCCGAGCGGTCGCAGATTATAAATTGCAATACATCTGGTAGTATGTCTTTTTTTGAAGGCGGTCGTGTTATCACGGAAGATGAGTGGAACGCCTATAATAATTTAGCACATCAGCGAGCTACAGGCACAACAATTACTAGGTCACCCCTTGCTCTTGTAATTTCCGATTCAATTATAAGAGATTGTTACAACGTTGCCACCATTGAAGATAGGGTTGGAACGTTTACAAGAAGTGTTGATTTTTCAGGTTTAGTGGTCGGAGCGGGGCTCTCAAGAATAGAAAATAGCTTTAATCAAGGCTCAATCCATGTAACAAGTACATATGAATACGGAAATGTCGCAATCTATGGAATTACTAAAGGCGGTGCTGAAGCAATAGCTAATAGCTACAACAGTGGAGACTTGTCAGTATCGGGGTTTTCAGAATCCAGCGTAAATGGTGTAGTTGGCACAATAGGAACAACGGTTCCAGGGTCAATCGTTAATAGCTTTAATTCGGGGAATTTAAGCGGAGGTAGGGTTGCTGGCGTAGGGAACCGTATAACCGGCCACAACATATATAATGCAGGTAATATTCACGCTACGTATAGCGCATTTGGGATTGCAGAAGGTATTGCTAACCAGATGATAATGACTAGCTATAATATTGGGCAAATAGCAGGGACAGAAATTAGTTTGTTTGGGAGCATTGTTGATGATAGAGCACAACACGTCTACTTCCTTGATAACATAGAAACAGCCACGCCTGACGGCGCACTGTTTGCCACGGTTAAAAGACTGACAGAGGCACAAATGAGAGACCAAAGCTTTTTTGAAGGGTTCGATTTTGATACTGTTTGGGAGATGGGAGGTACGGAATTTCCATTCCCTGTATTTCAGGCTATATATTCATGGTAGTATGTATGTGTCAGTGCAATAAATTTGTTTTAGGAAATCAATATTTCTAGTGCTATAACCGTTGAACTACCTTTTAACTAAATGTTTTGTTTACTTAGAATTATATCCTTAACTTGTGGAGGGGCGTATGTATTGTTCCAGTTGTGGCACACAGATTCATATTGAAGCGAGGTTTTGCAATAGTTGTGGTAACGAGACAAAACCATCTGATGTAGCAATTGTAAGTCCGAAAAATGATTCGGTGCATAATCGCGATGTAGTCATTATTCATCTTCGCACTCTTAGATTTTTAGAAATAGCTAGGGAGCGACTGCGTAAGAATCTTGAAACCATAGACTACAAGATAAATAATGCGGGGATTCACCAAGTTTTTTATGAGCCACAAAGAAGTGGTTCATACAGCGATTGGACTACTGGTAATATATTAACTGCCTTCGGTACCGGATTCGCTGCCTTCGTAGTTGGGATACTTTTAAATGAGCTTGTATATTGGTTGTTCGATAGTAGGGTTTTTATGGTTCTTGCATTTATTGGATTAGCTATAGGTGTAGTTATTGGTGTTTATGGCATCATTAAAAGAATTAAGGATGAAAACAAAATAGACAGGCAACATGCTACGAATATTGCGAATACAAAGAAAGCTATGGCGGATGATTCTGTACGTGTTCAACTTGAATTGCAAGAGAAAGAGAGATTAATAGTAATTAGACCAAAGGTATATGCAGAGTATCAACAAGTAGATAACCAACTTAAACATTCATATAGCGTGAATATTATTCCTTCACAATTTAGGAACCTCTATGCTGTTTATTACTTATATGAATTTCTTTCCACTTCCGATAATACACTAAGCGAAGCTTTATTACATTATGACTTAGACGAAATCAAACGAAAGCTAGATATTGTCATTCAACAGCAAGAGCAAATTATTCTTAACCAAGAACTTCAAATTTCCCAAAATGAAAGTTTGCGTAAACAAAACGATGACTTGATAAAATATGCAATTGCAACAGAAACAAATACACGTATGGCAGCTCAATATACAGAAGTTGCAGCAGCAAATACGGAAGCTCTAATGTACATGTCAGTTGCTCACTATATAAGAGGAAGCTTTTAGAAATATAGATATATTTAAAAAGTAAATTAAAAAAGAGCGCCACATACTTATATGGCACCCTATGGAATTATTCCCTATCGGGAATTATTCCTGTCCCTTCGCAATCACGACAATTCCAAGAACCTTTGCCTTTACATTCTTTACACGCAACAGTACAACGACAAGGATGCCGTGTGTAACTACCTTTTCCAGCGCAGGAAAAACAGTCTATCCTTCCAGAATCACAATTTACATTAGTACACTTCATGATGATTTTTCCTTTCTTAAATCATTGTTGTAATTTTAACAAAGAAACATCTATATAATTTTATTATATAGCACAATTAAGGATATAAGAATACACAGCCACAATTTCATAGTTATGGCTGTGTATTCTTATATCCTAATTCATGAAATGAAACCTATTTAATCCCCTTATACCTGAATCCAAAATATTTAATTATTTTGAATTCAGGTGGTGTAATCATTTCCAAATTACAGTCTGCAGAAACGCCATTAAACTTAAATGTGCCACTATATTCAAACTCTTCATTATATACACTCCTAACAGAAGTTGTCATATGGATTTTTTTATAGTTAGGTTGATATTTATTATTCTTATCACATAATAAATATTTTTTATCTAAATATCGTTCTGTTATCAATAAATAGAATCGCTCTTCTGGTTTAATTGTATTGTTAAATTTCACTTCACAATTAATATTTATATATTTCATGTCTCTCAATTCCGAGTCTATATATGAAACAGTTAGGTCTTTTATAAAGATACTATTAATTGGAACAGTTATATTATCAAATGAAGCTACGGCATAAAGTGATTCTACTTTGTAGGTTAAAGGGCTTTCATTATTAGATTCTTTTGGATCGTGTGCTAATATTATTTCACATACTTTATGCTTACTTGTTATGTCATAATGCATAAACATAGAACCGTTATTGAGGTTTTCGCTTCTAATTTCTAATCTTTTGTATATTTCCTCAATTCTATCTTCATGAGGTTTTTGATAAAAGGGACTTTTAATTGCTTTATAAACAGGCTCTATTTTATCAAAGCTCTGTTCTGTAGCCATAAATCCCAAAGACAATATGGGATTATAGTCGCGTTCATTCATTTGACGCTTGATATTTAATCCTATAATCGTAAGTATAGCAGGTACAGTTATATGTAAATTTGAAAAAATAAAAGTAAATGTAATTACGATAATATCTATTGCAAATGGAATTGCTCGAAGTATATTAAATGCAATAAACATTAGTATTATCACATAAACAATATCTTCTATAACGTTACTAGCCTTTTTCATAGTGTAGAAAAGCTCCTCTAAGAAGTGTTATATATTTTTTTCAATGTTCTTTTACTATACATAATTATACACTGTATTGCGAATATTGTCAATTATTGGGGTAAACATAATGTAAATATATCCATGCAGTAATAGGGGAATAGGAAAGATTCTCCACCACTGTGAAATTCCAAAGAATAATGCCTGTATATAGCTACGGCTTGTCCACGCTAATACAGGCATTATTCTTTTTCAACTTTTGTTTGAAGTGCAGCACTTATCTAATAAAATTAAGCCTGTCCATTTTGAATCTGAAAAAATGGATAAATAGTTGTTTATATTGTTTTATCTCCCTTTCGCCCGACTATGGAGGAAGCTTTTAGAAATATAGAAGATATATTTAAAAAGTAAATTAAAAAAGAGCACCATATATTTATATGGCACCCTATGGAATTATTCCTTATCGGGAATTATTCCTGTCCCTTTGCAATCACGACAATTCCAAGAACCTTTGCCGTTACATTCGTTACATGCAACAGTGCAACCGCAAGGATGCTGTGTGTCACTACCTTCGCCAGCACAGAAAAAACAGTTTATCTTTCCAGAGCGACAATTCACATTAGTACACTTCATGATGATTCTTCCTTTCTTAAATTATTGTTGAAATTTTAACAAAGAAACATCTATATAATTTTATTATATAGCTCCTCCAAGAAGTGATATATATTTTCAATGTTCTTTTACTATACATAATTATACACTGTATTGCGAAAATTGTCAATTATTGGAGTTGACATAATGTGAATATATCCATGCAGTAATAAGGGAATAGGAAAGATTCTCCACCAACGGGGAATTCCAAAGAATAATGCCTGTATATAGCTACGGCTTGTCCACGCTAATACAGGCATTATTCTTTTTCAACTTTTGTTTGAAGTACAGCACTAATCTAATAAAATTAAGCCTGTCCATTTTGAATCTGAAAAAATGGATAAATAGTTGTTTATATTGTTTTATCTCTCTTTCGCCCGACTAAGTCCGTAGTCGGGATAATGAGAGATGATTTTTGGCTTCTCTCTTTGAATCTACTACCCAGGTCGGTGTTAGATAGGCGGGTTCGACGTAGCTCCAAACCCCCAGGGAAGAGGCCAAATTCCGCAGCTGAGTGCGCTCGGCATTGCTGAGGTTTTGAGCCGAATCAAACGCTACCCCCGCGTAGTGCTGGCTCTGGTCGGCGTGGCCGCCCTCCCCTATCCGACGGAAAGCGTAACCCACGTAAATCGGCTTGCCCCAGGCGGCGCGGGTTTTATTCCAGGCGTTCATTGCTCGCCGGTCAGTCCAGATAATATCGGAGTTTGATTTCCCTCTGAACTCCCCAACTGTCAGGGTCGAGCCTGTTATGTAGGGCATTGGCTGCCAAAGTTCTCGCCGGTAGCGCTCCATCGTTCCGGTCTGGTTGTTGTATACTAGTACAGTTATCATCTTTGGTTCCTCGCTTGTCATATGTAATAATACAATATATGGCGGCAAAGAGTTTGGGGTGCGCAAAAAAGGAAAAGGACATTGGCAGCAGGGCATTCCCGCCCAGTGCCAACGTCCTATTATTTTTCAGCTGCTTACGCGGGGGCGAATTTATGGCTCGCTACTTCAATCAACTCGCCGGTTTCGTCCACCACGTGGAAGCGCTTGGCCGGGAACTCCTTCCACAGCTCATACAGAATGCTTTTGTGGGAGTTTGGCATACCGGTTACGATAAAATCAACGTCGGGGGCGTCTATAACGCTTTTCATGAGCGCAATTTTATCCTCGGCGGACACCAACCTCATTCTGGCGTTTGCTTTTTTGGCAAGCATAAACAGATAGTCTATCGCCTTAGGGTCAAGGTCGTACTCTCTGTCCAGAATCTGCACGATGTCCAGTTGAGTTTTTGAGCGCTCAGCCACTGCCTGGGCCGCGAAAATTAGCCTGTCGCAACTAAATTGATTGGTAACAAACACCATTGTTTTTGCCATGTTGCGCCTCCCTTCGTTACTATGGGGAATATAGTCGATTGTCACTTGCAGCGGCAAGGTGTAGGACCGCCCAAATTACACACTCTAATTATAGCCAAAAGATATGAATAAAATGTTATTTATGCGATAATATTCTGCCAATCCGGTGTGTTTTTCCCTCAGAGTCAACTGGGAGTTTTTGGGCCATGTAGACCACCCGCTGAGCCTGCTTGCCCGGTAGGCGCATTGTGTTTTCCTCGTAGACGGCCAGAAGTCTGAGACCGGCAGCGCCGAGAGCTCCCTGCAGCTGCCTATGGGTGAATATGCGTTCACTAAGCTGCTGGGTCTCCCGCCGGTAAAGCCCAGGCCCTTGTGGGGTGAAGAAGTCAAGAGAGACATCTACTCTGTCGTTCTTGGGGTGGTATGTGTTCTGCCAGAGGCAGATAGCTCTGTCTCCAGTTTTGTATACAAACGCGTTGTCCGCAAGGATATTTTTGTGCTTGTGACTGGTGTTTACATCAAAGACAAACACCCCGCCCGGTGCCAAGAAGAGGGCAACCCCCCCAAATACAGCCTTAACTGCCGAAAAATTGGGCAGGTGGTTTATGCTGTCCAGAGCGCAGACACAGGCGTCAATGCTGCCATAAAGGTCTAATTCTTGCATGGACTGGCAGAGGAATAGCGGAGGCGCGACACCTTCGGGGAGCTCGGTCTCCCCTGCTTTTGCCGTGGCAGCCGCGAGCATATCCGTGGAGGCATCTACCCCTATCACCTGGTAGCCCATGGCCGCAAATCTCCAGCTCAGGCTGCCGGTGCCGCAGGCCAAATCCAGCAAGATGTTTCCGGCGCACCCTTTACTCACCTTTTTGATAAGGCGGTCAAAGTATTTGGCGCGGGCGGGGTAGTTTACGTTGGCGGTTAGGCTGTCGTAGTAGCGTGCAAATACGCTGTTATACATCGTTGCGGATAAGGTCGTCGTAGTTCTCGCGCCTTACAATCACCCGGGACTTGCCGCCCTTGACCATGACAATAGCGGGGTTGGGCAAGCGGTTGTAGTGGGAGGCCATGGTGTAGTTGTAGGCACCGGTGGCCAGCACTGCAAGAATTTCACCGACTTTGGGTTTTGGCAACGGTACATCAACACCAAGGATATCGCCACTCTCACAGCAGCGCCCGGCTACTTTGTAGCTATCGGTTTTTGGGGCGTTTGCCCGTCCAGCCAGCAGCATCTCGTACTTGCTTTGATATAAGGCGTATCTCGGGTTGTCGGCCATTCCGCCGTCAACTGTCAGGTAGGTGCGCACACCCGGAATCTCCTTGAGTGCACCGATTGTGTAAAGGGTTATTCCCGCAGGGCCGGTTATCGAGCGCCCGGGCTCTAGGATGATCGTGGGCACATCGATACCGCGAGTTCTGCAACCTTCCAGCACCACCTTGGAAACAGCCTCCATAAAACTCTCGTAGGGTGCCGGGGTATGCTCGTGCAGATATTTTATCCCGAAGCCGCCGCCCAAGTTGAGCTCAGCTATCTGGTGGCCCAGGTCATTTTTGATTTTCGCGATGAAGTCCACCATTACCCGGGCAGCCTGGGCAAAAGCGGCGACATCGAAAATCTGTGAGCCTATGTGGCAGTGCAGGCCTACCAGTTCTATATTGCCTTGCTCCAGTGCTTTTTTAACGGCTTCGAAAGCCTCGCCGGTTTCCAGCGCGAAGCCGAATTTGGAGTCAATCTGTCCGGTGGTGATAAACTCGTGAGTATGTGCCTCGACACCGGGCTTTATTCGCAGCTGAATTTTAACTTTGTCGCGCTTACTGGCTGCGCTTGCCAGTTGATTTAGCAGCTCAAGCTCAAAGATATTGTCCACAACTATCCTGCCTATACCGGCGTCTATCGCATCGGCAAGTTCGGTGGCAGGCTTGTTGTTGCCGTGAAAGATTAACCGCTCAACCGGGAAGCCTGCCGAGAGCGCAGTATGGGTTTCGCCGCCGGAGACAACGTCCAGCCAGAGGCCTTCACTATCCGCGATGCGGCAAATTTCTTTACAGCAAAAAGCTTTGCAGGCAAAGGCTACGTGGCCTTTGCCACCGTAATACTTCTCAATGCCGGAGGTAAAAGCGCGGGCGTTCTTTCTTATCTCGTCCTCGTCCATTACGTAAAGAGGGGTACCGTACTGCTCGGCAAGCACAACGGTATCCATCTCACCGATGGTCAGGTGGCCTTTCTCGTTTACGCCCAGGCAATCGGATACAAACATTTTATCATCGCCCCTTTGTGTGGAGTTCATATGTCTGATGATGGTTATTGGCTATAGATGACGCTTATTCGGCGCGTATCCAATTAACCGTGTTTGACCATCTGCTAAATCTTGTGCTAGTGCTAGGAGTTCGTATCGTGCGACCTGTTGGCCCATCGATAAATTCAGTAAATGTTTCGCCGCCTAAAACGATACGCATTTCATAGGAACGAATAAAGCGTCCAGCCGTCATATCACCTGTGCCCGTTGCAGTCCACCAAACTACGTTGCCATCTATAGCAATAACAGGACTTGTAGGTCTTGTCAGCTCATTGTAGCCAAACCATATAAGTACAGAAATTGCCGAGGCCATCAACAAACTTATTATAACAAGCCTAAGTTTCTTAGCTTTAATCAATAAGTTTCCTTCTTTCATCAGAGCATATAAGGTCGTTACACTATCAATTGCTAAAATTCTAAATGGTAACTTGTTTATATATTGCCGCTTGCAGCCTGTATGATTATCTCGTGCAGCTGCTCGACCCCTTGCCCTGTCTTAGATGAAAATGGGGTTAGATGCTCGTCGCCCTCAATCTCTTGCGGGAAGGCCTCTAGGCGGGCCGCCAGCTCTTTTTTACTAAGCTTGTCGGCTTTAGTGAGCACTATTGTGAAGGGGTTGCCGCTCTCCCGCAAAAAGCTGAGCATGGTCAGGTCGTCCTTGGAAGGCGGGTGGCGGATGTCCAGCAGCAAGAAGCATAGCCACAAGTTACGCTCGCTTGTGAAGTAGTATTCCATCAGCTTGCCCCAACGAGCCTTTTCGCTCTTGGACACCTTGGCGTACCCATACCCCGGCAGGTCGGCAAAACGCACGCCCTCCAGGGTAAAGAAGTTTATGGTGACTGTCTTGCCTGGCATAGAGCTCACCCGGGCCAATGACTTGCGGTTGAATATTTTATTTATCATCGAACTCTTGCCCACGTTGGAGCGGCCACAGAAGGCAATCTCTGGTTTGTCCGATGGTGGCAGTTGACTGCTAATCCCAAAGGAGGACTCGAACTCTACGTTGTGGAAGTTCATGGGTAGCCTCCTTCTGTGGTCTAAAGTTTTACTGACATTTAGCGGGCAGGGATGGAACCCCGCCCCTACGGTCGTGGGCTTAGGTGCTACTTTATAGGGTCGGACTTTAGTGCACAGCCAGGTCGGCGGGTTTATCATCTTTTTTGTAGTTGAGCGCCGTCGTGGCAGGCTCGCCTGCTTTTTCCGCGGGGCGTCGGACGAGCTTCCGGGTGAGTGAAGTCTCAAGCACCTTGCCTATATTCCCCGCTGAGACGAAACTTAGGGCTGCGCGTACCGTGGGGTCGATTTCCTCGAGGTCTACCACGTTCTCTTCGGGTATGACGACCGTCTTAATATCGTTGCGGTAGGCCGCCATAGTTTTTTCCTTCAAGCCGCCGATGGGAAGCACCCGACCGCGCAGGCTCATCTCGCCAGTCATAGCGACATTGCCACGCACCGGTATACCCGAGAGAGCCGAGACAATCGCCGTGCAGATGGTAATTCCAGCCGACGGGCCATCTTTGGGCACCGCGCCTTCAGGCAGGTGAATGTGTATGTCCTTGGTCTTGTAGAAGTCGTGCTCGATCCCATATTTTTCGGTGCAGGTGCGAATGTAGCTTACCGCTGCGTGGGCACTTTCCTTCATAACTTCGCCAAGGCTACCGGTCAATACTATCTTGCCGGTGCCGTCCAGCACTGCTACTTCGACCCCAAGCATTTCCCCGCCTACTGAAGTCCAGGCAAGGCCGTTTACCAGGCCTATCTCATCTGACTTTGTCAGGACGTCCTGCTTGTACTTATGCCCGCCCAGGAAGTCGGTTATGCCGTACGAGCTTACAGTTATTTTGTCTTGCTCCCCGGCTACCAACTTTTTGGCGGCTTTGCGGCAGAGTGAGGCTATCTCCCGCTCGAGCCCGCGCACCCCCGATTCTCGAGTGTAGTGGTCTATCAGCGAGTAGATAGCGCCACTTTGCAGCGCGAGAGTCTTAGAGTTCAGCCCGTGCTTTTTCATCTGCTTGGGGGCTAAGTACCGTTTGCCTATCTGGAATTTCTCTTCCCTGGTGTAGCTGGTTAAGCGGATGACCTCCATACGGTCGAGGAGAGGACGAGGCACCGCGCTCAAATCATTTGCCGTGGCGATAAACAGTACGTTGGAGAGGTCGAAGGGAACTTCGATATAGTGGTCGCGGAAGGCGTAGTTTTGCTCACTGTCCAAGACCTCCAGCAGTGCCGAAGAAGGATCGCCACGGAAATCGTTGCCCAATTTATCCACTTCGTCCAGCAGCACCAGCGGATTGGAAGCTCCGGACTGCTTTATAGCATTTATGATACGTCCGGGCATTGCGCCTATGTAAGTTTTTCGGTGGCCGCGAATATCGCTCTCATCGCGAACACCGCCCAGAGAGAGTCTAACATATTTGCGCCCCATTGCCTTTGCTATAGACTTTGCCACCGAGGTCTTGCCTACCCCAGGTGGCCCCGCAAGGCAGATTATCTGCCCCTTTATGTCGGGGACAAGCGCGCGTACTGCCAACTGTTCAAGTATGCGCTCTTTGACTTTTTCCATTCCGTAGTGATCTCGATCGAGTTGCTTCTGCGCCTTTTGGATGTCGATCTTGTCCTTGGTGTGCTTGCCCCATGGTAACTCGAGCACAGTATCCAAGTAGCCTTTTATTACCGCCGCCTCGTGTGAGTTGTATGGCATTTTGGTCAGGCGGTCGGCTTCCTTGTGCAGCTTTTCGGCAGTCTCAGCGTCCTTTATAAGCTTGTCGATGCGCAGGTGATATTCGTAAATATCATCAGAGGCTGTTTCTCCGTCACCCAGCTCAGCCGAGATCGCCTTTATCTGCTCGCGTAGATAATACTCTCGTTGATGGGCATCGATCTGGCCGCGTACCTTTTCGTGGATTTCGTGCTCCAAACCGAGTATATCGTTTTCATCTTCCAGGATTCGTATGAGCAGCTTGAGCCGGCGAACTATGCTGCTCTCTTCCAGTATCGTTTGTTTGTCATTTGTATGGATAGGCAGGTTGGCCGCTATGTACTCACCCAGGTATGCGGGGTCGTCGGAGGCCAAAGCACCCAGCATCAGTTCTTTGTTCATCCGCGGTGACATCATCCCAAACTCTTGGAAGAGATCCTTTAGCGTGCGCATGAGGGCATCTATCATCTTTTTGCTAGCACCCTTGGCGGCTTTAAGCGGGTGCTCTTGGGCGTCTACCTCAAAGAAGTCGCCGCCCTCTATATGCTCTATAACCTTGGCACGGTAATGACCGTCTACAACTACCCTCAGATGGTTCTGGCTTTTGATTATCTGCTTTATCTCACCAACTACGCCTACGCTATATATGTCTTCCCTTGCGGGGTCTTCGTCTCTAACGTCCTTTTGCGCGACCAGAAAAATTTTCCGGTCTGTATTCATCGCGTGGTTGAGCGCAAAGATGGATTTATCTCTGCCAACATCAAAATGAAGCACCATCCGGGGGAACAGAACCATGCCGCGCATTGCAAGCATCGGCAAGCGTACGCACGAACTTTCGTTTGTCGTCTTCATGTCTGTCTAACTCCCCTTTCGATTTAGAGGTGAGAAGCAAGAGGTCAGATGAGAGAGAATGCACTACCCCTCTTTACCTTGGCTCCTTCTTCTAAACTTCTGGTTTATAATTATACTGGCTTGACCAAGCTAATGCAAGCAAGATTGGGTAAGATTAACGTGACAGCCATCATTTACACATCTTGAGTTAATATTTTTAGGCAATAACATAATGCACCCCGCGCAGCAGCCCGCGCGGGGTGATACTTTTTGTTGTCTGCCTTCTGTTAGGCCGATGGTTTTGTGTGCGCGCGGCCACTGCGTTTGGTGGGCGTAGTGGTCAGCTTAAGCTGCCGTGGCTTGCGGCCGGGGTCGTAGGAGAACTCCGGGCTGCTGAGCTTAAGCACGGTGTCTCGGGTTATCTCGACCTTATCAATGGTGTGGTCGGAGGGCGCCTGGTACATTACGTCTTCCAGCACGTTTTCCATTATAGAGCGCAGCCCGCGCGCGCCGGTCTTGCGTTTTATAGCGATTTTGGCGATCTCCTCTAAGGCGTCCGGCGCAAATGAAAGGTCTACGTTATCCATTGCAATAAGGCGCTGGTACTGCTTGACAATCGCATTTTTAGGTTGGGTAAGGATTTTGATGAGCTGTTCCTCGTCAAGGGACTCCAGTGTTGTTATGACCGGGATGCGCCCAACAAGTTCAGGTATAAGCCCGTATTTTACCAGGTCATGGGGCTCTACTTGGGAAAGCAGCGCATTTGTTTCTTTTTCCTTTTTGTCGGTAAAAGTGGCACCAAAGCCTAAGGTAGTGGTGTGCAAACGTCTGTCCACCAGCTTTTCGATGCCGTCGAAAGCGCCGCCACAGATAAACAGGATATTGGAAGTGTCAATCCGGATAAACTCCTGGTTTGGGTGTTTGCGACCACCATTGGGTGGGACATTGGAAACCGTACCCTCCAAAATTTTGAGCAGAGCCTGCTGAACACCTTCACCCGAAACGTCCCTGGTGATTGAAGCGTTCTCAGATTTGCGGGCTATCTTGTCTATTTCGTCGACGTAGATAATTCCCCGCTCCGCTCGCTCGATATCGAAGTCTGCCGCCTGTATCAGCCGTAGCAAAATATTCTCGACGTCTTCGCCTACATAGCCGGCTTCGGTCAAGGTGGTTGCGTCAGCTATAGCGAACGGCACGCCCAATTCTTTCGCAAGTGTTTGAGCAAGCATAGTCTTGCCGACACCGGTCGGCCCTAGCAGCAATACGTTGCTTTTTTGTAGTTCGACATCACTTTCATCGTCCGAAAAGATGCGCTTGTAATGGTTATATACGGCAATCGAAAGAGCTTTTTTAGCTTTATCCTGACCGACAACGTATTGGTCGAGTATCTTTTTCATTTCCTTGGGTGGGTGAACGGACACCCCAATCGGCTGCTGTTGTTGCTTGGGTGTCACCGGGCTTTTTTCCGGGCGATGGTTTTCGTAAGGATCTTCGCCGTCCAGCACGCTTTGGCAGAGCTCTATGCACTCATCGCAGATGCAGACGCCGGGCCCGGCTATCATGCGGATTACTTCATCTTGCATCTTGCCACAGAAAGAGCAGCGCAGAATCCTGTTTTCGGTATTTTTTGACATGCAAATATCCTTTCTTGCAAGGCTGTATACAAGTAGCTCTAGCTAACCAATTTTACCGTTTGGAGAGTATCTTGTCAATGATGCCGTATTCGAGAGCTTCTTCGGCTTCCATGAAGTAGTCTCTCTCGGTGTCTCGTTCGATAACTTCGATGGGCTGGCCGGTCTGCTCAGCCATTAGCTTGTTGAGAGTACCCCTGGTGCGCAGAATACGCTCGGCGTGAATCTTGATGTCTGTTGCCTGGCCTCGGGTGCCGCCCATAGGCTGATGAATCATAATCTCGGCGTGGGGAGTAGCCATTCTCTTGCCTTTGGTACCGGCGCTGAGCAAAAACGCACCCATAGAAGCCGCCATACCAATACAGATAGTAGATACGTCACACTTGAGGTAATTCATGGTGTCGTATATAGCCATGCCGGCGGTTATCGAGCCGCCCGGGCTGTTAATGTAAAGGTTGATGTCTTTATCCTGATCCGCACCTTCAAGGTAAAGCATCTGGGCTACCACAAGACTGGCAGTCACATCGTTTACTTCATCGCAGAGCATGATTATCCGGTCATTAAGCAGCCGGGAGAAGATATCGTAGCTACGTTCTCCCCTGTTTGTCTGCTCTACAACCATTGGTACTAATGCCATATTATGCGTGCACCTCCAAAATAGATATCGGCAATTTATTTATCGTTGTCTTCTTTCTTTTCTTTGGCCTTTGTGGTTTTGGGCTTAGCGGCTGTTTTGCGGGGAGCAGCCTTTTTTTCTTCCTCTGTGTCTTTTGCTTCAGCGGTTTTTTTAGCCGCAGCAGGCTTTTTGGTTGCTGTAGCCTTCGCTTTTGCTTTAGGAGCCTTTTCGGCAGCAGGTGTTTTATCTTCTTCTACCTCAGTGATGGCCGCATGCTCCCTTATAAAGTCAATCGCCTTATTGCAAGCAATATCTGCCCTTACGTCTTTTTCATGCATGGCAGCTTTGGCTTGTGCAACGTCTACCCCGTAGCGCTCGGCCATCTTTTGATACTCAGTTTCTAGGTCTTCGTCACTGGCCACAAGGGATTCTTTGACAGCTATTGTTTCCAGGGCTAGGCGCATTTTTACATGACGCTCCGCTTGCTCTTTAAAACCCTCTCTGAAAGCGTCTTGATCCATACCTGTGTATCCCAGGTATGTCTCGAGGTTCATACCCTGTGATTGCAAGCGGTAGCTAAACTCCTGGGCAAGCTCACCCGCCTTGTTTTGGTACATGACCTCCGGTATTTCACCGCGAACTCCTTCGGTGATTATATCCGCTATTTTTGTTTCCATCTCGTCGGTTGCCCTGCGGTCCTTCATTTCTGTAAGCTTTGTGCGGATATCGGAGCGCAATTCATCAAGGGTGTCGAACTCGCTTACATCTTTTGCAAGCTCATCATCGATTTCAGGCAGCTGTTTCTCACTGATTTCGTGTAGTTTTACCTTGAAGACGGCTGGCTTGGCCTTTAATTCTTCAGCGTGATACTCTGCAGGGAAAATGACGTTTACATCAAATTCATCACCGGTGCTGTGCCCGATGATTTGATCTTCAAAGCCAGGTATAAAGGAGTTTGAGCCAAGCTCAAGTTTGTGGCCTTCGGCTTTGCCGCCGGCAAAAGCCACATCATCGACAAATCCTTCAAAGTCAATGGTCACGGTATCGCCGCTCTGGGCCGGGCGCTCCGCCGCTATGATGCGCGCAGCGCGCTCGCGCATTCTCTCGACTTCGGCTTCAACTTCGCTTTCTTCCACCACGTACTTGGTTTTGGAGACGGCAATACCCTTGTATTTGCCCAGCTCGATTTCCGGCTTGACGGTAATGGTAGCCTTGAAGGTAAAGCCCTCTGCCTTTTCAACACTGAGTATTTCTACATCCGTTAGCGCGACTGCCTCAATACCAGACTCTTCGATAGCCTGGTCGTAGGCTTTGGGGTAGAGGTCGTTGACGGCGTCCTCCAGGAAGATGCCCTCACCATATAGGCGCTCAATCATAGACCGTGGCGCTTTGCCCTTGCGGAATCCCGGTACATTAAGCGTCTTTACCTTGCGCTTGTAGACTTTATCAACTGCCTCGCGCAGTTCCTGGGCGTCTACCGCAATCTCCATTTCCACTATGTTTATCTCTTTTTTCTGGGTGGAAGTGATATTCATTGTCAGTCCTCCTGTTTTCTTCCTCTCTTACAACTAAGATATTATACCATATGTTTTTGGAAAACGCACCCTTTTTTTGCTAAATTGGGAAAAGTTTGTGCAGCTGTCCAGGCCAACGCAAACGCCTGCTTAATCGTGCCCTGTTTTTGGGAGGTTTATGCCCAGGGTACGGGTTGGTCGCTTAGCAGTTGGGCGTAGGGTGTACCGTCATCATCGTGAAGGATTAGGAGGTTAAAGTCGGTTATATGGTCTACGGCCAGCATGAAGTGGTTCGCGTAGGTGAAGACGCGCACGGTTATATTACCCTGCGATGGGGTGTCCAGGATAAGCATACTTTTGCTTGGGGCGTCAAAGCCTATGCCTAAAATCAAATATCTGCCGTTGTTAAGGCGCTCCACACGTTCCCAGAATATTCCTTCCGGCATATTTTCGTCATTCCAGTCACTCCATGTATACAGCCCGGCCATTGAGAAATTTTCGATTCCAAGGTATTTTTTTGCGCCCACCACAATTTCATCATAGGTAAAGCCTTGGTTATCGCGTCCTTCTCCTTCAAAAACATCAAGAAACATGATGGTTGCTTCTAACGGCGTCCAACCAAGCCAGGTCAATCTGGTGACAAGTGAAAGAATTTGAGACTCAAAATGTGTAGTTCCCGGGCTGCCACGCCCATCGGTGGTTAGTTTCATACGCCAAATCGAGGGGGTGTTACTTCCCCAATTAAGCCCTATTCCGAGCTCAAGTGTTTGTTTGCCGCTTGGAAGGTATCTGTTGCCATTGCTGACGTAAAGTTGCACCGTTACAACATTACACCATGTCCGAGAATGAGTACTCCAATTGCGGTCTGCAAAATCTTCAGTGCAAAAAGACATCTTTGAGGTCACGCCCTCAAGCAACGTGGGCCACTCGTTTATTGCCGGGCCAACAGCTCCCCAGCCTTCGCCAACAACACCGGGGTACGACTCAACAAACGCTTCAAACTCCCCGGTGGCAAAGGCGTGTTGCAGCGCGTACAGCATTTCAATATAGTCTTCACTTGTGGGGAAACTTGGTCGGTCATATTCTGGTCCGGGCTCTGGCACGGACTGTTCGGCAGCTGGCTCCGGTTCTTCAGTTTCTATAACGTGAACGTCATCCGACTCGTGAATTTCTTCAACGGGCACGGTTTGGCAAGCGGACAGTAGCACGGCAAATACCGCGAGAATCGACATCATGCGCTTCATGGACAGTCTCCCTATACTTTGCTCCCTTTATTATCTGCGAGCAAAGCAGGAGATAATCCACAGGTTAATCTAATTCTACGGGTTGTTCGCTGAGCAGGCGGGCGTATGGCGTGCCGTCGTCATCGTGCAAAACCAGAAAGTTGTAGTCAACGACCTCTCGTATGCTCAGCAAGAAGTCGTCTGCATAGACAAACGCGCGCACGGTCAAATCCCCCTGCGATGGAGCGTCCAGTATAACCACACTTCTGCGCGGGGGAAGTTGAGAAGGTGTGTGGCGTTGCACGAATCTTCCATCCTCTCTTTGCTCAACGGCATAGCGATTTTCCCACTCCGACGCTGGTGGAAGGTCTTCGATATCAAAATGTCTTCTGGCGCCCTCGATTATTTCCTCCTCGGTGAATACCCATCTTCTTTCATCGGCAATCGCGCTGAGGAAAAGTATGGTTCTCTCAACAGGCAGCTCACCCCAGGCAAGGGATAAGCCAACCTGAAGCATTTGCTCTTCAAAAGTTCGCATCTCCGGCCGTATCCAAAGTCCGCTCTGCCGGCCATCAGTGTTTAACATCATGCTGTGAACCGCGGCATTGGTGTGGGTTTCCCAGTTGCGGAAAAAAGCTAGCTCTAGGGTTTGTTCTCCGCTTGGCAGGTAGCTGTTTCCGCCAGTAACGTAGAGTTCCACTGTCAGGGTGCGAAGGGTGTCGGTACCGGGAATGTTTAGCATAACATTACCGTAAGACATCTCAGCGGTGATGCCCTCGAGCAGTGCGGGCCATTCGGTTAGTATTTGACCGTGGCCGCTAAAACTCCATTCATCATCCGGGGCGGGGTGCGTGTCTACAAATGTCCGAAACTCGCCGGTAGCAAAGGCGTGTTGCAACGCATCCAGCATTTCGATGTAAATGTCCTCAAGTGGGTGGGCTGGTCGCGGGTCTCTTGGCGGTGGTGACGGAGGCACAGGCGGCTCCTGCTCATATTCCTCAACAACACCGATGTACTCTAGGTACTCTGGTTCGGGTTCCGCCAAAGCAGGCGCAGCTTGGCAAGCAGCAAGCAGAATTATCAGTACAGTAAAAATTAGCAACAGCCACTTCATATCCGGCTCCTCCCTATACCTTAATCTGCAGCGGGTCAAACGATAAATAGTCTGACGCTATCATCGAGAACTCGATTCCTCGGTAAGGCCCCCTAACCGCGTGTCTTTGCCCCTGACCGTGGACATGGCCGTACATACAGCGCTTCACCCCATATTTGTGCATCAAGTCGATATATGCCTCGAGCGTCTGGCCGGCATAGGTCGGCGGGTAGTGCAAAAACAGGATGGTCTCCCCTTCCCCCGACTCACGACTTTTAAGGGAAGCCTCTATGCGCATAGCCTCCCTGCGGACTATTTTTTCGTTGTGCGGCTGCCCGTTTTCAAACAGCCACCCTCGAGAGCCGCAGATGTGCAGACCCTCTACATAGTAGCTGTTATTGTGCAAAAAGCTAATGGAGCCCAGCTCGTGCTTTTCCAGCGTATCAATCATCTTGCTCAGAGAAGTCCACCAGTAGTCGTGGTTACCCTTGAGGATGATTTTGCGGCCGGGCAAGTTGTGCAGCAGCCTAAAATCCGGCACAGCCTGGGCAAGGTCCATCCCCCAGGAGGTGTCCCCTGCCAGCACAACGGTGTCCTGGGGGCCAATTTTGCGCTCCCAGTTCTCGATTAGCTTTTCGGCGTGGTCTTGCCAGCCGTCGAATATGTCCATAGGTTTTTTGGCCGCCACCGAGAGGTGCAGGTCGCCAATTGCGTATATCGCCATAGTTCTCCTCAGTTTAGTTGTTAGAAATTGGGAACTAGAAATAGTAGCAAGGGGCGGGTAGAGAAATCTACCCGCCAGGCCCGCCACTATTTATTCGGTTTCTTTTCCTGAGCCCAGTTTCAGGGCTTCCATACCGTTGACGTCTATTTGCAGCTTTTTATTTACCTTGGCGTCGTAAGTGCCGGCTTTCATTACGTCCATGAAATCAAAGCCAAGAGTCTCGCTCATGGTCTCGGTAACGGCTTTGAGCACCCCAGAGGTGTAACCGGCTACCTCACCTGCCACGTCGACGCCGCCCTCGCCGACGCCACCTACATAGGTAATCTTGCCTATGTTCTTGAGAGGTTCGGCTGCCGCAGCCACAATTTCGGGGTACTTGCCGATGACCATCTCGAGTTTACCGGCCTCGTTCATCTTAGACAATGCTTCGGCCTTCTTCTCTAGGGCTTCAGCTTCAGCCAGGCCCTTGCGCCGGATTGCCTCGGCCTCTGCAAGGCCGGTCGCCTCGGTGACTTTGGCTCTGGCTTCACCTTCTTGGGTAATCAACTCTGCCTGCACCTTAGCCCTTGCTTCACCCTCCAGACGCAGTTTTTCAGCCTCAGCTTGAGCACGCTGCACCTGCTCGAACTTATCCGCTTCCGCCGCGAGCCTGCGCTTTTCTTTTTCCGCTTCGGCCGGGCGGATTACCATCTCTTGGAGCTCAGCCTGCTTACGCTCGGCCTTGCGTTGGGCAAGCTCAATATTTTTCTGCTCGGACTGAATTTCAATCTGCACTTGAGCTTCGGCGACTTCCTGCTGGCGCTGTTTTTCCAGAACAATGGCGTCCAGTTCGGTGTTCTTCACTTCCTTAGATGTGATGTTCTCTTGAATCTTATAGGCCGCGTCGGATCTTGCCCGGCGGGTCTCCTGCTCCTCTTTAAAGGCGAGAACTTTAAGCTCTTTTTCTTTTTCCGCTTCGGCTATCTGTGTTTCCGCGTCAAGCTGGGCGCGCTTACCCACCTTCATAGCTTCGGCTGTCTTGATCTGACGATTCTTGGCGGCTTCTGCCTCGGCTATAGCGGCCTCGGACTTTACCTTGGCAATCTGCTCTTTGCCCAGGGCCTCTATGTACCCTTCCTCGTCAGTGATGTCGTTTATGGTGAAAGATTTGAGCTCCAGGCCCATCTCTTCGAGCTCTTTGCCGCAGACTTCCTGCACTTTTGTGGAGAAGCTCTCGCGGTCGTCATAAATGTCCTCAACGCTCAGGGAGGAGACTATCTCGCGCAATTTGCCCTTACAGACCTCGGAAGCTTGAGTGCGGATCATCGAAACTGTCTCAGTTTCGTGGGCGCAGCTGAACTGCTGCACAGCCGCCATAATCGTGTCTTCGGTGTTCTTAACTTTCAAGACAACGACACCGTCTGCGTTGATAGGCACACCCAGTTTAGTCTTAGTTTGGCGAATTTCGACCGGGAACATGATGTTCTCTAGGGTGATAGTGTCCATCCGCTGGAATATAGGGATTACGATGCTGCCGCCGCCAGTTATGACCTTAGGCTTGCCGATGCCCACAATAACGCCCGCTTTGTCTGAAGACACCTTCTTCCAAGTCGTGCTGATAGCCAGAACGATGATTACCAGCGCCGCAACGACCAACGCGACAACAGTCCCAACCGGCCCAAAAAGATCCATCAACATACATCTTACCTCCCGTTTGCTTTGTTTTCGTTAATCCTGCTTATGTACATCGAAATATAACACAGCTTATTCTCAGCGTCCACCTCGGTGATGACCACCTGCTCGCCCGTGGGGATAACCGCTGGCATCTGGTCTTCCAGACATGGGTCGATTTTAGCCCGAAACGAAATTGCCGCGCCGGTGCTGTCTCGCAGAGAGATTGTGCCCATAGAACCCCTTGCCACACTTAGGGTGACTTCACCGCTTCTGCCACGCAAGTTGTAAAAGGACAAAGCCGAGGCATCGTTCTCTTTGAGCCGCTTGATGAGAACTCTGTAGAGCGCCCAATAGAAAAACGCCGCGACTAACGCGCAGCCTGCCAACAGCAGTATTGTTATCGGCAAGGCGACCATAAGATCCAGAGCTAGGCGACCCAGCGCTCCAAATACCACAAGAAAAAGGCAAAAGCACATGATATTAAAGGGAAAGAGCGCCCTCAACCCGCCCCCGGCGACCTTGCCTACGTCCACGTCTACATCTACGTCTACATCCGCGCTGCCGCTAAAAATACCACCAAGCCACCCGGCCAACAGGCTGAGCAGCGGGATGACAAAACCGATAGCAATACTGATGTTAAAAACATAAACCAACACAGACTGGCTGATAAAATTGCCCCCAATCAACGCGGTTATGTCTTTAGTATATCATCATCTGTTATTAAAATCAATGTTCAAAGTTGCGGCTACAGCACTACTTTTCTAGGTTTCTCAGCTGGAAAATATAAGCGATCCGCCCAGTAATTTGGGGTTGGGTTATTTTTCCTTGTTGTTCCAGGAATTACTTCGCCGCTTTTGCATAAAATATGCGTGAAAGGAGTGTTTGAGAAATGAATATAGATACTAACAGGCCCAATGAGGGCCAAGGACAGGGCCAAGGTCGCATTCAATGTGGTGTGACCAACTGTGTGTATAACGACAGTCAGAAATACTGCACAGCCAAGCAAATCAAGGTAGGCCCTCAATTCGCTTCCTCCTCCGCCGATACTGTCTGCGTTACTTTTAAGCAGTAGTATGGGCAGCAAATGCCGGGCTAGCCGGCAAAGCTCTCCAAGCGGCGCCGGTTTCCCCTAGTGGGAGGCCGGCGGATTTTTTTGTGGTCGGGCAATCTTTGCGTCAGACTTCTTAAGCGTTTACAGTCCCAGTGTCTCTAGCACCACACGCTCCATCTCTTCTTTCTCGCAGGTCTGCTCAAAGCGGACTGGTAGGCTTTCCAGCTCTGTAATTTGCGGCGGCAGTGGGATTCCGGCAAGGCTAGAAAGCTCCCGCAGCTGGGCAAACTCATCATCTCCACCGGGCTGTCCGGTGAGCGCGGTCAAGACACTGTCCACAAACTTAAACGGGCTGGCCGTCGAGGCTATCAGCGTTTTGGTGGCGTCCCCGGTCTTCTCTACGTAATCTCGGTAGACTTTGAGGGCTACGGCGGTATGTGGGTCGCAGAGGTAATTGTGGTTTTGGAAGGCACCCTTAATAGTTTCCGCGGTCTCGGTTTCATCACAAAAGTCGCCGTAAAATTCGAACTTGAGCGCATCCAGCATCTGGGCCGGCAGGGTGTAGACGCCCTCACGTCCCAGTGCAGACATAAAACCGGTTACGGCTGCGTCGTCCTCACCTGTCAGCGCGTGTAGTAGGCGCTCAAGGTTGCTGGAAACCAGTATATCCATCGACGGTGAGGAGGTCGTGAAGAACTCTCTGCGCTTATCGTACACCCCGGTGCTGATGAAATCGGCCAGGACGTTGTTGCGGTTTGAGGCACAGATCAGCTTGCCGACTGGCAAACCCATCTTCTTCGCATAGTAGGCAGCCAGGATGTTGCCAAAGTTACCGGTGGGTACAGCGATGTTAAGCTTTTCGCCCGGTGCGAGTTCTCCGCCCTTTACCAGCTCGCAATAGGCGCTTACATAGTAGACTATTTGCGGCGCAAGTCGGCCCCAGTTGATTGAGTTCGCACTGGAGAATATAGCGTTTTTAGCGTCCAGCCGCGCCTTGATTTCCAGGTTTGTGAATATCTTTTTGAGGGCGGCTTGGGTGTCGTCGAAGTTGCCGTGCACCCCACAGACCCCAACGTTTCCGCCCTGCTGTGTAGTCATCTGCAGCTCTTGCACCCTGCTGACGCCATCCCTGGGGTAGAATACCAATATGTTGGTGCCGGGAGCGTCCTTAAATCCTTCCAGTGCGGCCTTGCCGGTGTCCCCCGATGTTGCCACAAGGATATTTACCGTTTTACCGCCGGCCTCTTTTTGGGCCGCTTGTGTAACGAGGTATGGCAGCAACTGCAATGCCAAATCTTTAAATGCGCAAGTGGGTCCGTGCCAAAGCTCAAGCATGTAGGTCCCCGGACAAAGGCTTACAATCGGTGTTACTTTCTCGCTGGCAAAGCCACTGCCGTAAGCGCTGGCGATACTTTGGGCAAGTGCCGACTGATCGAAGTCGTCCAAGAAGTCGCCCAGGATATTCAGTGCCCGGCCCCGGTAATCCATCTTGGCAAGGACATCCAGACGTGCTGCATCCAGCTTGGGCAATGAAGTCGGCAAATAGAGGCCGCCTTCCGGGGATATTCCCCGGGCAATGGCCTGAGCAGCCGTAACGCGGACGCCGTTATCTCTTGTGCTGCGATAAATCATCTGTGCACTCACCTTACTTATCCTAAATTTGTGGTCGTTTCCAAGAACCGCGCCGCATTGCCGAAGAGCAGTTTGTGCGTTATCTCTTCGCTCACCCCGGAGCGCTCTATGGCGTCAATCAGGGCGGGCAGCTTTTCTATTCCGTCTATGTAGCCCGGCAGGTCTGCTCCGTCAAAGTCGGAACCTAAGGCCACTGTATCCTCGCCGCCCAACTCCAAGAAGTGGTAAAGGTGGCGGAGCAGGTCGTCGACGGTGTTTGTCTGGCCGCCCTCAACAATAAAGTTGCGGTAATAGTTGAGACCCACGACCCCACCCCGACGCGCAATTTCCTTGAACTGTTCATCGGTTAGGTTGCGCGGGCTGTGGCAGACAGTTCGGGAGTTGGAATGGCTGGCACAAAATGGCCGGCTCGCAAACTCGCAGAGCTGCCAAAAGCTGTCATCGTTCATATGAGAGGCGTCTACCGCCATGCCCAGCTCTTCCATCCTGGCGACCACTTGCCTCCCAAAAGCTGTAAAACCCTTTTCGCTGCCTACCCCGCCGCAGAGCTCGTTTTCTCCGTTCCAGGTGAGCGTAAGCATCTTTGTGCCCATTCGATGGAGTTTATCCACCCACGCAATCTCCCCGTCCAGCAGGCTGCCGCCCTCAACGGTGAGGAAGAGCGCTATTGGTTTGTCGTCTAGTTGGGACGAAATATCCCTCAAGTCCCGCAGCAGGATCAAATTTTCCGCTTGGGCCTTTTCTTCCCGCAGTAAAACATCGTAGGCCTTTAGAAAGCGTGACTGGGCTTCTTCGCCCTTATATTTGCTGTCTATGAATATGGCCGACGCTTGGCAGATATGCAGACCCGCTGGGCGCCGGGCGATGCAAAAATGCAGATCTGGACTGTCAAGTGAAAGGCCTTTGTCGGCACATTTATCAAGGGTGTCGCAGTGCAGGTCAATAAGCTTGAGAGGTTTAGTATCCATCGGCATCAAAGGCTCCCTTTATGTGTTCGTAGCAATCTACCTTGCCACCCTGGATACACGCACAGAACAGGTCAAAGCGTGGTTGGAGCTCGGTTGGGTGGTCATTCAGGTAAAGCAGTGCTGTCATCACAATTTTTCGCTTTTTAGCCGGAGTTATGCTCTCCAGCGGGGATACCATGCCGGCTTTTTGGCGGGCGCGCACCTCCACAAAGCAGATACAGCCCTCGCCTTCAGCTATTATGTCCACTTCGCCGTACAGAGTGTGCACGTTGCGGGCGACTACAGTGTAGCCGTCTTCTTCGAGTACCCGAGCAGCCAGGTCTTCTCCTAAGCGGCCGGTCTCTTTGGACCCCATTACATCCGCCTCCCCTGGTAGCGAGCTGCCATAGCCAATTCGCACACCACACGCCTATAGTGGTAAGTTTTGTTTTCTGCCCGCGTCGTTAAATAAGCTTTCCGCACTGCCTCGACCACTTCTCCAGAAAGCACGATCTGTGTGCCGGGCAGGGCCCGTGCTCATCCAGCATTTGATAGTGCAACTTGGTACCATAGCCCTTGTGCTTCTCAAAGCTATAGGCAGGGTACTCCTCCGCCAGAGCGAGCATCTGCCTGTCGCGCTCAACCTTGGCAAGTATTGAGGCGGCGGCTATGCAAGCGCTGGTCATGTCGCCTTTGGGCAACACGCTCGCCGTGGTTTCTATTGTGGGTAGTTTGTCACCGTCCACTAAGACAAAATCTGGTGGTAAGTTTAGTCCCTTTACAGCCCGCTTCATAGCCAGCAGCGCGGCCTGCAAAATGTTGAGCTCTTCTATCTCCTGTACGCTGGCGCTGGCGATGCACCAGGCCAGGGCCACATATTTAATCTCTTCGAAGAGCTGCTCCCGTTTTTTTTCGGTCAGCTTTTTTGAGTCGTTCAACCCTTCCAAGCTGATTTCAGGAGGCAAAATAACCGCCGCCGCATAAACCGGTCCAGCCAATGGGCCGCGACCGGCTTCGTCTACCCCGCATAAGTGGATTGCGTCTACACTCTCACGGATTGCTGCGTCATATTCAAACAACGTCATAGCTCGCCCTCGTTACCGGGGATTTCCAAGGAAATTTTGCCGATCACTCCGCCTCTGAACTCGTCCAGCACTATTATGGCAGCCCGTTCGGTGTTGAGCTCGCCGCCGGGCAACAACATCCCACGCTTGCGTGCGATTTGGGTAAGCAGCTCAAAACCGGTCTCCGCTTCTTCAAGCTTGAACCGGGCAGCCAAAAGTCGCGGATAGTCGCTGCTCAAACGCTCAAGCAGTCGAGCAGCCAATGCCTCAGTATCGATGATGTCGTCTTTTACAGCCCCTGTAAATGCCAGGTGCTCGCCCACAAGCTTATCCTCGAACTTGGGCCAGAGCACGCCGGGCATATCCAATAGCTCAACACCGTCTTTCAAGCTGACCCACTGTTTCCCCCGAGTGACGCCGGGGCGGTCCTCGACCTTTACCCTACTACCGGCACAGAGCCTGTTAATCAGCGAGGATTTGCCCACATTGGGAACCCCCGCCACCATCAGGCGCAGGGGTGCGTTTATCATGCCTTTTGCCTTCCTGCGCGCAATAAGTTCGCTTAGGGTTTTACGCACTAACGGGTAGAAGGCACTCAACCCTTTGCCGCTGCGGCAGTCGGCTGCAAAAGCGGGAATGCCATCTTTTTCAAGGGCGATTAGCCACTGTTTGGTGATTTCCGGGTCGGCCATGTCGCTTTTGTTAAGCAGTATCACCCGCTTTTTGCCGCCCAGCAACTTCTCGATCTCCGGGTTGCGGCTGGCTCGGGGAATTCGCGCGTCCCGCAGCTCGACTACGATATCTACAAGCTTAAGGCTGCTCTGCATTATCCGCCGGGTCTTGGCCATATGCCCGGGGAACCACTGTATTGATACCGGCTGTCCGGACATGTCTCTCACTCCTTAAGGCACCCCTATGCTGCGGTAAGGGAAGACTCGAAAAACGGCTCTGCCCAAAATATGTCGATTGTCAACCATGCCGATGCGCGAGTCCCTGCTATCCCAGGAATTGTTGCGGTTGTCACCCAGCATGAACATATGGCCATCCGGCACTATTTGGGGGAAAGTCATATCGTAACTGAGCAGGGTACGGTCCGCGATGTAAGGCTCGTGCAGCTCTCGCCCATCCACCAATACCTGCCCGGTCTCGAAGTTTATGTCGATTGTTTGGCCCTCGGTGGCTATCACCCGCTTGACAAGTGGTTCGCTATACCGCCCTGGCAGAGTAACCACAACTATGTCGCCGTGGCTTGGCCCCATTCCCATACGGGTTATGACCAGCCTGTCTTGATCTTCCAAAGTGGGGAGCATTGAAATGCCATCCACGTCCGAGATTCGGGCTACAAAGGCAAATAGCAGCACCACACAGACCACCGCCATCATGGCGGCCTCTACCCAGTCGCAAATTTCTCGAGCTGCGGCACGCCCGGTTGTTTCTTTTGGCTGGTAGTCATCAAACATGCGCAGTCCCCCGATTTAGATTAACAGTTAACTATACCTCATTCCATTTCAAAAGAAGTTCGCTTTTGAAGGTGCGACGAAAGAGCGTCGCGCACCGGCGCACACGCCGGGGAAACCGTGCATACGCCAATCTTCAGCTACACCGAAAGCTCGTGCAAAACACGAGCTAACTTAAAAAAGAAGAACGCTTTTTCAAGTTGATTGACTGTAACACCTTGATTGTAGCAAAAAGGGGCTTTGATTAAAAGCCCCTTTGACGCATTTAGCGGATTTGCTCTTTGACTTTGGCGGCTTTGCCCACACGGCTGCGCAGGTAGTAGAGTTTGCCTCTGCGAACCCGGCCTTTGCGTATGGTCTCCACTTTTGCCACGTTGGGTGAGTGTATCGGGAACACCCGCTCTACCCCAACACCATGGGCCACTCTGCGCACGGTAAAGGTCTCGGAAATACCACCGTGCTGTTTGGCTATAACGGTGCCCTCAAACATCTGGATTCTCTCACGCTCGCCCTCTTTAATGCGCACATGTACGCGCACGGTGTTACCCACCGTAACTTCGGGCATTTCCTGCTTGAGGCTGTCCTGCGCTATGAGTTTCAACGCATCCATAACTTTTTCTCCTTTTCGGGGACATTCATGCCGCGCAGCGACAGAGGACTGCCCGTTCTCTGTGCCTGCCGAAAACTGTCGGACAGACAACACACCGGAGTATTATACCATAAAAATCGTGGCAAAGCAATAGGTAGAAAGCAAAAATTGACCAATTCACTTATCTAGGCAAATGTGGTAAACGCGTCATCCAACACAGCAGTGCGCAAAGTCTTGACACTGCCCAGCGGCAACTCAAGCGCAAGCGCATCAAGCACCAGCTTCGGCGCTACATTCAGCGAACTACCGGCAGCCAATCGGAGTAGGCAACTAGGATTCTCCCCTTTCTCCAGGCCGAGCAGCTCTATGTGTGGGCGAATATCCATCATCTTCTCGCCTTTTTTGGTTTTCTTGAGCACTAAGACTTCCGGTAGTTTGAATAGCTCTTCTATAGCCTGAACAACTATTTTCTGCTGATCTTGATCAAGGCAGAATTCAAGCTTATACTCAGCCCAAGCAATGGCTGTAGCCGTCAGCACCGGTGCGGCCACACTACTGGCCTCAAAGCCAGGCGGCAGGTGATTGTTTACCGTCTCTTTGATAGAGGGCCAGTCCATCTCTTCGGTTAAGCGCAGGTCAACAATTTCGTAGTGGCTCTCTACCCCCAACGCCAGCGGCAGCAGGAAAGTCAAATACAGATGTGGATTAAAGCCCTGGGTATACCAAAACGGCAACCCCGACCGCCGCAACGCCCGGGTAAGCGTGCGCATTGTGTCCAGGTGGGATATATAACGTGCACAATCGGTTTTAGAGTAAATTATCCGCACAGGGTAGGTTATTTCTTGCATATTATTGCACCCTCCCCTTTGGCCAGACCGGCCGCGCCGCAGCCGGTGCACGCTTCCTTGCAATTTGGCGTGGTCTGCCCGGCGTATGCCCGCTTGTGCTCGGCTATAAGATGCTGCCTAGAAACTAAGTAATCTAGGTGGTGCCAAGGCGCAATTTCGTCGTAACTCCGGCGGCGGTGTGCGTAAAATGCCATGTCTAGACCGCACTCCTCAAAGGCTGCCTGCCACCGTTCAATAGAGAAGTGCTCCCCCCAGCCGTCTAAGCGGCTACCTGCTTTCCAGGCAGCTTCGATGACAGCGCCCAACCGTCTGTCTCCGCGAGCCAGCGCGGCTTCGAGAACACTGGTAACACCGTCGTGGTATTTAAACGAAATTTTCTTGCTACGTATAGAGCTTATAAGGTGCTTCTGTTTTTCCGCGAACATCTCGGCGGTATCTTGCGGCTCAAACTCGAATGGGGTGAACGGCTTGGGCACAAAGCAAGAGGCACTCAGGGTTACCTGCACCCCTTTGCCCTTGGGCTTGTCCGGCATTTGATAGAAAGCATCTACAATTTTTTGAGCAAGGTTGGCAATGCCCTCAACATCTCCCAGTGTCTCGGTGGGCAGCCCCAACATGAAGTAGAGCTTAACCGCCGTGTATCCACCTGCGAACGCCCTGCGGCAAGCGGATAGAATCTGATCTTCGGTTATGTTTTTATTTATGGCGTCACGCAGTCGCTGGGTGCCGGCCTCAGGGGCGAAGGTAAGACCGCTTTTGCGCACCTGGGCGATTTGCTCAAGCAGCTTTTCTGAGCAGCTGTCCAGCCGAAGGGAGGGCAGTGAGATGTTGACTTTTGCGTCGTTTGTCCAAGGCAGCATCAATTCAAGTAGGCCTTCCAGCCCTGAGTAATCGCTGGTCGAAAGAGAGGTCAGTGAGACTTCGTCGTAACCAGAGGACGCCGCAAGGTTTTTGGCATTCTGGTTAAGGATAGTTGGTGATTTCTCCCGCAGAGGACGATACAAAAAACCCGCCTGGCAGAATCGGCACCCGCGAATGCAGCCCCGCTGTACTTCAAGAATCGAGCGGTCATGCACGATATCAATAAACGGTATAACAAACTGCTCGGGGAAAAAGGCCTTGTCCAGCTCAGTTACAACCCGCTTGCGGACTTTTGCCGGCGCATCCTCTTTTGGGGTAACGGCACTCACAATCCCTTGGCTGTCGTAACTCACATTGTAAAGGGCGGGGACGTACACACCTTCTATCTGGGCAGACTTTAGCAGAAATTCCTGCTTGGTCCAGCCTTCATCTTTGGCGCGGATGTGGAGGTCGATGAGCTCTAGGTTGACCTCTTCTCCTTCTCCCAACACAAAGATATCTACAAAGTCAGCCAGCGGCTCCGGGTTGCAAGCACAGGGCCCTCCGGCCATTACTATTGGCGTAAGGGCAGTGCGCTCCGCGCTCCTGACCGGTAGCCCGGCAAGGTCTAGCATGTTGAGCACTGTGGTAAAACTCAGCTCGTACTGCAGCGAAAATCCGATCATATCAAAGCTTTTGATGGGCTGGATGCTCTCCAGCCCGTAAAGGGGAACCCCTTGCGCGCGCATCTCCGCTTCCATGTCGGCGGCGGGGGCGAATACCCGCTCGCACCAGATATCTTCCCTGGCATTTTTAAGGGAGTAAAGTATCTTCATCCCCAGGTGAGACATGCCTATCTCATACAAATCCGGGAAGCAAAAGGCAAAGCGCGCTCGAACGTTTTCTGGGTCTTTTACCACGCTGCCAAGCTCCCCGCCAATATAGCGGGCCGGTTTTTCCACCCGCTCTAGCAGCGGCTCAATTATATCTCTCACTCAGGCGCTCCTTAATACTTAATACTTGTTTCACTTCAAAAGAAGAGCTCTTTTGAAGCTGCGGCAAGGTTAGCCGCAATCAGCGCTGCGCGCTGGAAAGCTCGTGTATGCAAATTCTCACTTTACCGAAAGCCCATAGCCTCTGAATAGCTCCTTCACTCTTGCCGTTTGCGCAGGTGTTGGTTCAGGGGTGTCGGCGAGTTGGTAACGCATCTTCATATCCTGCCATTTGTAGGCTCCCAGTTGATGAAACGGCAACACTCCCACCCGTGTGACGTTTTTAAGGGTAGTCAGGTAACTTGCCAGAGTGTGCAGCTCATCTTCATCGTCGGTTAAACCGGGCACCAGTACAAAACGCGCCCAGGCCTCGATATTCTGCTCGAGCAAATATCGGGCAAATTCCAGCGTTGTGTCTATGGGCAGACCAGTTACCTTTTTGAAGGTATCGGGAGTCGCGCTTTTTATATCCAGCAGGATAAGGTCGGTGTTAGCCAGCAGACGCTCGGTGGCGTTATTTATCTCTCCATGGCCGGAGGTGTCCAAGCAGGTATGCAGCCCTTCTTTTTTGCATTGCTCGAATAGAGCCGCAGCAAATTCCTCCTGGAGGAGTGGCTCGCCACCGGTCAGTGTAACCCCTCCGCCCGAAAACTTGAAGTACGACTTGTACTTTACGATATCCTCCATCAGCTGACTGACTGGCTTTTCGATGGCACTTTTGGAGTTTAACTTCCAGGTGTCGGGGTTGTGGCAGTACAAACATCTCAATGGGCAGCCCTGGGTAAAGATAACGTACCTAATGCCAGGGCCATCCACTGTCCCGCATGTTTCTATCGAGTGTATCTTGCCGGCTATATCTTTCATCATCCACCCGCTTTTCGGTTGCACTTTCGTTGTCTACGCCTTCAAAGTGAATTTTCTTTGTGAGCCGCAAAAATATTTGCCCTATTGTTATAGCAATTCCGCCAAGTGCGACATTAGCTTCAAACACAACATAAGAATGAAACCCAGCCCAATCAGGCTCATCGGGTGGTGCCGTACCACCGATAAATAGCTCTGCGACAAGGTCTCTAAGGCCAACCAGGACAAATATCGTGAAAACTACGGCAGCAGAAAGTAATACAAAAACAGACCTGCTCCAAAAGCTCCGGAAAAACCATCTCACTTACCGACCCTCCAGGTTACTGCTTTTAGAACCTGTGTTCATAGCTCACAGAACCGCGTCAGCACTCCTCATTTATGAACACAGGTTCTTACTAAACCCTTTCGTGGAATGTACGGTGAATAACATCCAGCTGCTGCTCTTTTGTCAGTTTAACGAAGTTCACCGCGTACCCGGAGACCCGTATGGTCAGTTGTGGGTATCTTTCGGGGCGCTCCATGGCATCCAGCAGGGTCTCCCGGTCGAATACATTGACGTTGATGTGGTGTCCACCGTCGGAGAAATAGCCGTCCATTATACCCACTAGGTTGTCTATCCGAACCTCCTCAGCCCGTCCCAGGGCCGCGGGTATGATTGAGAATGTGTAGGAGATGCCGTCCAGAGCGTAGATATATGGCAGCTTAGCAACCGAGGCAAGAGATGCAATCGCACCTTTTTTGTCTCGGCCATGCATGGGGTTGGCTCCGGGAGCGAAAGGCTCGCCATCCTTTCTGCCGTCGGGGGTGGCGCCTGTCTTTTGGCCGTAGACTACGTTGGAGGTTATTGTGAGTACCGACGTAGTAGTTACGGCCTCCCTGTAGGTGGCGCGCTTTTTAAGACGAATCATAAAGTTTTTGAGCACATCGGCAGCCATTTTGTTTATCTCTATATCATTGTTGCCAAAGGCTGGATAGTCACCCTCAATCTCATAGTCTATGGCCAGGCCGTCCGCGTTGCGCACCGCCTTTACTTTGGCATGCTTGATGGCCGAAAGGGAGTCTACCACAACCGAGAGCCCCGCTATACCAGTAGCCTGAGTGCGCAGGATGTCTTTGTCGTGTAGTGCCATCTGCAGACTCTCGTAATTGTACTTATCGTGCATATAGTGTATGACGTTCAAGGTGCTTATATAGAGCCCTGCCAGCCACTCAAGCACTTGGTCAAATCTGCGCGTTACCTCGTCGTAGTCAAGGTACTCGCTAGTTATAGGGGCAAACTCTGGGCCCACCTGTTCCCCACTTTTCTCGTCTTTGCCACCATTGATGGCATAGAGCAGTGCTTTGCCCAAGTTTGCCCGCGCACCGAAGAATTGCATCTGCTTGCCCAGGCGCATAGCGGAAACACAACAAGCTATACCGTAGTCATCTCCCCAGTGGCCACGCATTAGGTCATCGTTTTCGTACTGGATCGAGCTTGTGTCAATCGAGACTTTGGCACAGTATTTTTTGAAGTTTTCGGGCAGATTTACGCTCCACAGGATTGTAAGGTTGGGTTCAGGAGCAGGACCCAAGTTGTAGAGGGTATGCAGCACCCGGTAGGAAGTCTTGGTGACAAGGGTGCGGCCATCCTCGCTCATTCCACCGATAACCTCGGTGACCCAGGTGGGGTCACCGGAAAACAGACTGTTATAGTCCGCAGTGCGCAGAAAACGAACCATCCGCAGCTTCATCACAAAGTGATCGATGAGCTCCTGGGCCTGAGGCTCTGTAAGCGTACCCGCGGCTATATCCCGTTCGATATAGATATCCAGGAAGGTCGAGACACGGCCAAGGCTCATGGCCGCGCCGTCCTGCTGTTTGATTGCCGCCAGAAAGCCGAAGTACGTCCACTGGATAGCTTCCTTTGCAGTGGCAGCCGGCGCTGAAATATCAAAGCCGTAGCTCCCGGCCATCTGAGCAAGATCCTTTAAAGCTTTGATCTGCTCACTAATATTCTCGCGCAGTCGGATGGTAGCTTCGTCCATTTCCGCAAAGTCCATCGCCTTTTTCTCAAGCTGCTTTTGCTCGATTAAGATATCGGTGCCGTAGAGAGCAACCCGCCTGTAGTCTCCAATAATTCTACCTCTGCCATAAGCGTCGGGCAGACCAGTGATTATACCGCTTTTGCGCGCGCTGAGCATATCCTCTGTGTAGACATCAAATACACCGTCGTTGTGGGTCTTGCGGTAGTCATCAAATATTTTTTGGGTATCGGAGTCAAGCTCATACCCATAGGACTTGAGCGCGCTCTGCACCACCCGCAGCCCACCATAGGGCATTATCCCCCGTTTGAGTGGCTTGTCTGTTTGTATGCCCACAATCTTTTCAAGGGATTTATTTATATACCCGGGGCCAAACGCGGTTATTGTAGAAGGCAGCTTGGTCTCTGCGTCCAGCACGCCCTTCTCGTTCTCGACCTTGCACAGCTCAAGGACTTCTTTCCACAGCTTATCGGTGTCGGGGGTTGGCCCTTCCAAAAAGGACTCATCACCGGTGTAGGGGGTGTAGTTCAGCTGAATAAAATCCCTAACGTCAATCTCTTGTTCCCAGTTCCAGTTACCAGTTCTAAATCCGGCCCATCCTTTACGCATAGTTTTCACCTCTATTTTAATAGACGAACTCTATTTAATACTGCTAAGAATATGTCTTGTTGGGTTAATATCATACCACATATGGCTATAATTTACAATGGCACGGCCCATAAATAGTTTCCGCATTGAAAAACCACGCTGTCTATGATAATATTGAATTATTCCAAAGCAGATTGCGAAAGGGGTACGCCTTGGGCAGACCGGACGACAACAAGTTAAAAAATTTGCTCCTAGAGCAATACGAAAAATATCCGCTCTCGCAGGATTCGGATATGCTCAAGCTTCTATATCAAAGCGAGTTTGGGTGCGGGCACATGGCGCCGGATAAAGCACGTAGCCTAGACATGATTATCGAGGAAGCGGGAGCACTCCCACAAACTGCGCTGAAGGGCGACGTGTTCGACTACATAGGGAATGGCCTGTGCAGGCTGCATCTTCGTGTGCTGCGGCAAGGGGCGCTTCTGCCCGATACGCTAAGCGGCTTTTTCATGCACACGGCCAACCAATCGGCAGGTAACGCCGAAAGCTTTGAGAAAAAGGCGATGGTCTTGCTGGGTCTTTGCAAGAGTGAATTTCTCCCGTTTGAGGCCAACGAAGTATCGAAGATACTTGAGGAAAACCGTGTCCACGGCTATCCTGCGATGGGGCACAGCCAGCAGTTTCGCGATGTGTATACACCCGCATACCGCGTAGTGAGCAAAGTATTTTGCGACTTTCTTCCACTGTTTTGTAGGATCGACCAGTTAAGGCAATTGCAAAAAACCGTAACAGTTGCCATTGACGGCAACAGCGCAGCGGGGAAATCCTCGTTTGTCGCGCTGTTAAAATCAATCTACTCCTGCAATGTATTTACGATGGATGATTTTTTTCTGCGGCCGTCTCAAAGAACGCCAAACAGGCTGAGCGAGCCGGGCGGCAATATAGACTATGAAAGGTTTTGCGAAGAAGTGCTGGCTCCACTTAAATCCGGTGAAGCGTTTACATATAGGCCCTACAGCTGCCGTACCGGGGAGTTGACCGCGCCGGTTTCGGTAACCCCGAATCCTATCAATGTGATTGAGGGCGTGTACAGTCTGCACCCGCGATTTGACGGAGAGTACGATGTAAAAGTTTTTATGGGCCTTAGCGAAGAGCAGCAGCGCCGCCGATTGCTGGAACGCAACCCGAATTTATACGACAGATTCGTCTGCGAGTGGTTGCCTATGGAAAAAATGTATTTCGAGCAGATGAAAATCCCCGACAAATGCGATTTTGTGTTTGACACCGGCTTGCAATATTATAGAGAAATGGGAGGACCTAGTGAAAGTCGTAATAATTGACGGGCAAGGCGGCAAGATGGGGCAGATGATTGTCGAGCGAATAAAGAGCGTGGACATCTCGTGTGAGCTGACTGCCGTGGGCACAAACAGTATCGCAACTTCCGCTATGCTTAAAGCGGGAGCCCAGTTCGGTGCAACCGGGGAAAATCCGGTTATTGTGGCAAGCCGTAATGCCGATGTCATCATCGGCCCTCTCGGTATAATCGCCGCCGATTCGCTATTGGGCGAAGTCACCCCCGCTATGGCTGTAGCCATAGCGCAAAGCAAGGCAAAAAAGCTGCTGCTTCCGGTGAATCTATGCAATAACATTGTAGTTGGCGCGGGTTCGCTTCCGCTGGCAAAGCTTATAGTGGAAGTTGTTGACGAGCTCGCAAAAATAGTAAAGTAGCCCCGACACAAGTCGGGATAAATTAAACATCTACTGGATTCATAATCGCACCATGAAGGTGCGGCTCCCGTTCAAGACTGGAACACCACAAAAAGGGAGATTGATTATGAACGCTGTGAACACCACTCAAAAGAGTACGCCTGTAAGGAAGCTAACATCTTCGGGAGTATGCCTCGCGCTGTGCATGTTATTGCCGTTTTTGACCGGCCAAGTACCTCAGGTAGGCGCTGCGCTCTCACCAATGCATATCCCGGTGCTGCTTTGCGGGTTTATCGCCGGGCCATACTACGCGGCTGTCGTTGGGTTTATCGCGCCGCTGCTGCGTTTTATGTTGTTTGGTATGCCACCACTAATGCCCATAGGGACTGCCATGTGCTTTGAACTCGCGGTGTATGGGCTTGTCGCTGGGCTGCTATACAAGGCGCTACCCAAAAAGATTGGCTTCATCTACGCTTCGCTGGTTGGCGCTATGCTGTTGGGGCGGGTTGTTTGGGGCATTGCTCGCTGGGCGCTCTCCGGTGTTACCGGGATTTCGTTTACCTTTGAACTGTTTATGGCGGGAGCCTTCATAAACGCGATACCAGGGATCGTCTTACATATCGTTTTGATACCTGTTATTGTCGTTGCGCTAAAGAAAGCAGGCTTCTTGTTGGAGTGAGCAGGAACCGCAACATAAAAAAACAGGACGTGGCCAAGAAGGTCACGTCATGTTTTTTTATGGTAGGTATCAGGCATCCATGTGCCTATGGAAATACCAGATGTGGTCGCCCACACGTCCCATTACGTATGCGGCGCGGAAGTACACATGCCCGTCGACATCATTGTACTGGCTGCTGTACCGCAGCTGGCGCCAAATTTCCGTGTGCCAGCCCGGCTCGTTTCTCGCGTCACGCCAGGCAGCCATGCCGATGTAGAGGTCAACGTCTGTGCCGTCGACCACATCCCGCCACCAGTGGAGCACTGTGGTAAAGTCGGCAACCTCAAAGCCTATCCGCCAGTAGATTTGAGGAACGATGTAGTCTACCCAGCCCTCCTGGACCCAGCGTCTAGAGTCCGAGTAAATCTGGTGAAACGACTCGAACCCTCGGGTGTTGCTGCCCAATGGCTGGGCCGGCGACCTGTTCTGCCAAATCGCAAACGGAGATATACCAAAGCGCACCTCTGGGCGGGTGGCTCGGATAGCTTGCTGAGTATCCCGCACAAGAGCATTTACGTTTGCCCGCCGCCAGTCGTGGATATTGTTCCACCCGGCGCCGTGGGCCGCAAAGGTGGCGGCGTCGTTAAAGTCGCGCCCCGGGTAAAAGTAATCGTCGAAATGGATTCCGTCCACGTTGTAGTTGTTGAGCAGTTCCACTACCCCATCAATTATCAGACGGCGCACCTCCGGCAGGCCGGGGTCAAGGTACATTGAACGACCATGGGCCCGCGCCAACCTTGGGTTTAGCCTGGCAGGGTTGTCCGGAGAAAGGCGGCTAACATCGGTTATGTTTGAGGTCGCGTGAGTAACCCGATACGGATTAATCCAGGCGCGGAGCTCCATCCCGCGGCTGTGGGCGCCGTCTATCCAGTGCTGAAGCGGGCTCCAGCCGTTTGCGGGAGATTGTCCTTGGGTGCCGGTTAAGTATCTCGACCACGGAAATATCGCCGAGTTGTATATAGCGTCCCCTTCTGGGCGCACTTGTAAAAAGATCGTGTTTATTCCGATTTGTCTTGCCCGATTCAAAATCACATCGGCCTCGGCCATCATTTGCGCGTTGGTCAGTCCCGGTCTTGATGGCCAGTCCAAATTAGCTACCGTAGTTACCCACAGCCCACGCATTGGTCGCGGCTCAGGCGTACGAGCCTGGGCGCTGCCCAACAGCGTCAAAGCACAAATCATAGCCATCATTACGCAGAGAATTTTTTTCAAGATGTTGCCTCCTTTGTGGCTCAGCCCGGACTTTCGGCTTCTGCCCCGTTGAGTATATCACAACATCCTCTATATTGTCCACCTGCTCACCGCGAATAAGCGCGAGAAATGAAGACCGTTACGACGGCAGTCCCCAAAATCTCTGCTATACGGTCACTTTCAAAATTATCCTTGTTGTAGGGTCGAAACACTACGTACGTTAAGATTCATATATTCGTAGCCGGATTGCGGAGCGTGAAAAGTATCTATGCGCATCTCCCTAAATTCATCGCGTTTTTCACGTACTCTTCTGCTTAGACCGTCGATATCCGCGCCGTCCCGGGTAAGTCCGAGCATTCCAAACTCGCCAAACTGGTAACCTACGAGCGCTTGAGCCTCTCCATACCTTGAGAGCAGGTCGGCCAGAATCAAGGTGCCGGCATCGATATTCTGGAATGGGTTCATCAGGTTGTAGATTCCGTATCTTTCGTTGAGCCAGCCCCGGTTAACGTCGTTTATCTGCATGAGCCCAGTGTCCCGGGTACCGTTGCGGTTTACTCCAATGGCCTCTATTCTAAAAGTGCTTTCCCGCCACATAAGGGCCAGTACCAGCTCATACTCAATCTCCAGTGCGGCGGCGCGGTCGAATGTATACCTCTGCAGCTCGTAGCTGAGAGGAATTTGCTCAAGGAAGAAAAAGCCGAGGGCATCCACGTGTGGCGTGAGTGGCGGAGCTGCAGGCATCGCCCCGGAAACCGAGAGATCTTGAGGCAGGGTAACCACGGCCGGTACCAGGCCAAGAGTTGAGATATTCGCGCTTGCCGTAAGAGCTTTGAGCGTACCGTCCAGGTGGAACTGCGCCGGCAGCGCATAGGGCTCGTAGGAAGACAGCACCTGAGTGGAATCAAAGGGCGGTACATGCAGCGTAGCATCCATGCCACTTGGCGGAGAGACGGCGGTTATCGCGATGCCTCCACCCATAATGAAAAATGAAGCCGCAAATACGGCAAGCTTTTTTGCCAGAGTATTGCGAAATATCTTTCTTATCATCAAATCACCTTTTCTGGCCGCGCAAAGATCATGCAGCCATATTTGCCGACTACCCCAAGCGGGATGTTAGCAGTTTTATTTTATACGCATTATTGGGCATTTTTTTGCTGAAAAGCGTCAGATATAGATTCTCAGCCGTTTGGAGCCTTTGTTAAACAACCAATATAATTGGCCAAAATTGGGATTGTTATACCATGAATAGGAACTACTGCACCCTATCATTTCTACATTATGCATATTTTTCATATCTCCGAATTGACATTATACACAATTTTAAAATCCTGTCAAGCTTTTCGCATCATCTGCTATATCTACAGCAGGCAAAGCATATAGATGATAGAGGCTTATCCTAAAATATGCCAGGTGAGGGGGGTAAGGTGCCTGTGGATTTTTTTGCTCTGCTGGGTAACTTGCAGGATATTTTGCAGGGGGCCAGCATGTTGGTGCTTATTTGTGGGATGGGCGTTTACCTTACTTTGCGCACTCGTTTTTTTCAGGTGCGGGGGGTATCGTTTATTTTTCGCGCTACTTTGGGGGCTCTTTTTAAGAAGGATGCCGGTCAGAGTGGTGGCGGCATCTCCCCTTTTCAGGCAGTGAGTACAGCTCTTGCCGGAACCATGGGGGTCGGGAATATTGCCGGGGTTGCTACTGCCCTTACTTTGGGGGGCGCGGGTGCGATATTTTGGATGTGGGTCAGCTCCTTTTTTGGGATGATGACCAAGTACGCCGAGGTTGTCTTGGCGGTGCGCTACCGAGAAAAAAGCGAGGGCGGCGGCTGGCATGGCGGGCCTATGTACTATATGGAAAAGGGCTTGGGTAAGCGCTGGATGGCCAAGGTGTTTGCGCTGCTTTGCGCGGCGGGTTCCTTCGGAATTGGCAACATGACCCAGGTGAACGCTGTCTCCGGGGCGGCCAGGGTGGCATTTGGCATACCACTGTGGGTAACCGGTGTGCTCACTGCAATTATTGTGGCACTTGTGATTTTTGGCGGGATAAAGCGGATAGCCACTGTGGCTGAGATTGTCATCCCGTTTATCTCTGTAGCGTACATAACCGCTTGTTTTTTCGCCATCGCTCGGTGGAGCGACTATTTGGGTGGCGCGGTCAACTTGATTTTTGCCCAGGCATTTACCCTGCAGAGCGTGGTGGGCGGTGTCGCCGGTTATGGGCTGCTGACCGCGCTGCGCTATGGCGTCTCTCGCGGTGTTTTCACTAATGAGGCGGGGATGGGCGCAGCGTCTATTGCACACGCTGCCGCTGACTGCAAAAGCCCGCAACACCAAGGCGCTTGGGGAGTTTTCGAAGTTTTCTTGGACACCAACACTGTTTGCACTTTGACCGGGCTTGTGCTCCTGACTGCGGGTGGCGGAACTCTTTGGCGAAGCGGCCTTGACGGTGTAGAGATGACCACGGCTGCCTTTGTCTCAGTGTTCGGGCCGCTGGGCGCTACTTTTATAGCTGTCTCGGTGATGATTTACGCAATAGCCGGGATGTTGGGCTGGTGCTTTTATGGAGAGACCTCGATCGGCTACCTGACCAATCGGAGTGAACGGTCGGTTTTTCTGTACCGCAGCATGTTTATCGCCTGCGTATTTGTGGGAGCGGTGAGTGAGCTGCGCATGATCTGGGAGCTGACAGATGCGCTCAACGCGCTGATGGCCGTGCCAAATATTGCGGCGTTGTGGCTGTTACGTAGACAGATTTTATTGCCTAAAGAGCGGAGTGGCAGCTAGCTTGTGTTAGCTGCGTACCATAGTCTCCAATATATAGAAAGGCAAATGCCATTATTCGTAACCTTTCTCTTGCGAGCGAGGCAAAAAACAGCAGCCTATTTTATGGGCTGCTGAAATAAATATCAGTTGATTTAGCGCCTAAGCAAAGGCTATCCGCTTATATCAGCAACGACTTGGTTGAGCATATCAATTGTAATTTCTACTGTATTACCGGGTTGCGCAATTATATTACCTGCGCTATCTATTGTGTAGTGACCTTGCGTAGGGTTTATTGGAAAAAAGGAAATGCCACCGCCCTGTACAATGAATAACAGATAACTCTGCCCGACCGCCAAATAGTCGGTAGATGACGTTGATGCTATATACTCAACTTCCCGGTCTTCCTGGTCATCGGTTGGGGTGGGCAGCGGCTCTGCGTGACCAAGCTGATTTACCTCAATTGTTTGGTCTACACTTGCATTACTGTATATGACATCGCTAACCCTTATAGATGTTATTGTGTAAGACCATGGCGATTCAGGTCCCCTAACAACACGCTCCATCCGGGTATCAACTGCGACACCGATGACTATCAGGTCCGACGCACTTACCATCTAGCTAATATCCGAGTGCCAAGGGAAATCGCCAGTTACGAAAGAACCTGCTTCCATTTCTTCGTAGGGAGCTGACGCTTCTGTAGCATTATTTTCGTTTTCGGCTGGTTCCTCAGTGTAAGGTTCTACCACTTCAGGCTGTGCCGGTGTTTCAGTGGGTATTTCCTCTTCATCGCAAGCGGAAAGCAATAATGCAAGCATAATCAAAAGTAGGATAATTATTATCTTTCTCATAGTAAGCGTCCTTTCACAAGAGCTGTACAAAGCAAGAATTTCAAACCGCCGCTTCGAATAGTAGCATAATACCCTAACCCAAGTAAAATATCAATAATATTCACGAATATTCGATGAGATTTTTTGTTGGTTGCGTGAAGTGCAAACGATCCCCACTGACAATAGCCAGGGGGGATCGTTAGGAGCTGCTTACTTCTTTTAGAGTTCACCAGGTAGAATCATGTTTCCATCTTCGTCTAGTGCCTTTATGTGTCTGTTCTCTGAGTCTCCACAAAGCATCGCTCCAAAAGTAACCATAGTTACAGGTGCCGGGGCATGTTTGTCAATAATTGTCTCGAATGTCTGAATAAAGCTCTTAGTATCTCTAATCTGCGTATACAACCCAATCAAGTTGCGTAACGGTGCAACGTGCCTTTCACCGGCTTTGTTTAGACACTTAATCTCCTCTGGTATATTTCTCGCGAACCCGTCAAGGCCAAAAGCATACACCCTGCCTAAGGTAAATTCGCTCTGCAAATCGCCACTCTCAGCCTTTTTAATTAGCGCTTTCATTTGCCATTGTTTTCCACCTCTGCTTGTGTAAAAATAGATTTTAGTTTGCTGAAGTATGTTTACTTAAAAGCAAGACAACAAATCACGTAGTTTATTTAATGCTACTTGGCGTCTATCATCTAAGGATTCTAGACGATAGCTCGCTCCACGCGATATTGGCACGTTGCTTAACCCATTATAATAGGTTTGCAAAAATTCTTTCAGTTGATTTTTTTGACTATAATCAAGATTTTCGATATTGTGTGAAAACTCGTTTAGCTCTGCATAACTTTCAATTTGACGCAGCATTTCTTGCAATTGATACCAAACTCCGTCACTCGGGACGAAATCATCGTAGTACATTCTTTCTTCCTCCAGTATTGTAATGCTTTTTTCTAACGTAGAATCACCTAGCGAATATCCTCAGAACCCGGAACAGCAGGTGCATCAAAATAATAACCGCATTTTTCACATCCCACCCATGCCTTACCCATACCAGCACTTGGAGCCTGGCTTCGTATAACCCTATTTTGGCACTTAGGACATGTACAGTTTACATCATACACAACCATGCATATTCATCTCCTTGTAATTGTTTCATAGTATCACTAGCAAATAGTTCCAGAAACTTTAACTCCCAATAATATCCAATATGTTTTCCATTAACTTGTATGTAAATTATACCATTACAATAAACAACGTCAATAGTTGAAATCACTAATATTCGATCAAATTTTTATGCGCTGCGCAAAGCGCATAAAAGTTCCCCCCGGCTATTGCCAGGGGGAATCGTTAGGGCTGAGCTTACTTTACAGAGTTCTCGTAAGCTTGGATCATTTTCTTAACCATTTGGCCGCCAACCGAGCCAGCCTGACGGGAGGTCAGGTCGCCGTTGTAACCGGCTTTCAGGTTTACGCCAACTTCGTTTGCGGACTCCATCTTGAAACGGTTCATTGCTTCTTTCGCTTCGGGTACAAGCATTTTATTGCTGCTAGGCATTTTTCTTACACTCCTTAGACATTGTAAAAGTTAGTTTGCGTTTGCCCTAATATTATGAGCATGCCACTTCCCTTTATGAGTGGTAAAATCATGGGGTGGCGTTAAATATATCCTTCTTTCAGACATTCTATCTTGCCGGAAAGGATTAGGATAGCGGCAGAGGCCATCAGCAGAAAGTTTTCGTGCGGGTCCAGTTGGCGCAGTGGGATTTCCTGAGGTTCGGCCGTATCGCCATTAAGGCAGGAGATACTCCGGCGCAAATCGATAACAACGCTCTCACCGGCCATGCTCGAAAGGGTGATAGTATCTCGGCTTCGCAGCCCACAGGTGATCGCAGGCAGGCGAGTATCGCTCACATGTCTCAGCAGCTGTTCATCACTGGAATCTACAATCGCCACCGCGGTCTGGTCGCCCTGAGGCCGGAACGCAGTGGGCTGCAACTGCTTATAGACTACTATCATATTATCATCGCCGGTGGATTGGGCATTTTTGATATCGCAGAGCCTCAGCTCTTCTTCATTAAAATGCCTGCGCAAAATGCGCGAGAGCGCACAGGAAAAACCACTACCATCCTTACTGTCCGCAACGAGAATTGTAACCACAAACAACCCTCCACATCAACTTTTGCTGTTTTTGTACTTGCCAGCTCACGGAGTCAACAAGTTTTATTTCAGGTTGCCGCAATCTTAGCTTTAGCCAGCTGCGATTTGATATGCAAACCAATCTAAGGTGCAAAAAACAGCAAAATCTACAAGTTCAAAAATGGCACCCATGCGGATGCCATTTTAGTTAGTCTATAAAGTTAAGTGCAATATCTCTCATCGCTGCCATTGCAAACATGTGCTACCGTCTACCCCAGAGCCCGCAAAATCTCTTGGGCTTTGTCGGTGCACTCCCAAGCGACTCCCAGGTCTTCTCTGCCCATGTGGCCGTAGGCAGCAAGCGCACGGTAGATGGGTTTGCGCAGATCCAGTTGGCGTATGATAGCGTTTGGCGTAAATGAGAAAACTTCCCTTATTGCGCCGGCCAGCTTGAGGTCATCCACTTTGCCGGTGCCAAAGGTGTCCACCCGCACCGATACCGGCTCTGCCACACCGATCGCGTAGGAAAGCTGGAGCTCACACCTGGAGGCAAGGCCAGCGGCGACTACGTTTTTAGCGGCGTATCTGGCCATGTAAGCGGCAGAGCGGTCGACTTTTGTGGGGTCTTTCCCGGAGAAGCAGCCACCACCGTGGCGGCCATAGCCACCATATGTATCAACAATTATTTTACGGCCGGTAAGACCCGCGTCTCCGTGTGGCCCACCAATTACAAAGCGCCCGGTAGGGTTGACAAGATACCGGGTGTCTTTCAGAAGATGCTCGGGCAAAATCGGACCGGCCAGGTGCTTTATAAGGTCGGCCTGTATGGTCTGCACATTCACGCTCTCGGCGTGTTGGGTGGACATTACAACCGTATCTATACGGTATGGCTTGCCGTCTTTGTACTCTACGGTCACTTGGGTTTTGCCGTCCGGGCGCAGGTAGTCAAGTGTGCCATCCTTGCGCAGGGTTGCCATCCTGCCCGCCAGCTTGTGGGCAAGTGAAATTGCCAGCGGCATAAGCTCGGGAGTCTCGTCGCAAGCGTATCCGAACATCATACCTTGGTCGCCGGCACCTCCAAGGTTGTTGTCGTCACTGGCCGGAGTGCTGCGCACTTCCAAGGCACGCTCAACACCCATGGCAATGTCCCTGCTCTGCTCGTCAATAGCAGTTATTACGGCACAGCTGCCACCGTCAAAGCCATAAGCGAGGTTGTCGTAGCCTATCTCTTTTATTACCTGCCGCGCCACTTTGGGAATGTCGCAGTAGACATTTGTTGTTATTTCACCCATAATCAGCACAAGGCCGGTTGTTACACAGGTCTCGCAGGCTACACGTGCATTTGGGTCGCCCGCTATAATTGAGTCAAGCACCGCGTCCGATATCTGATCGCAGATTTTATCGGGATGCCCTTCGGTAACTGATTCCGATGTAAAGAGATTCTTTGCCATTTTACGTCCTCCTGCTCGCAGTTAAGGTTCTTAGGGGGAACTTTATTCTAAAGTTCCCCCTAAGCTTGGATTGTACCATTTATGTCACCTTTTGTCAAATTATGCCTTGGAGTGCAAGCACCGCCAAAACGCAGCTGATAAGCACTAATCCCAGTACTAGATAAACGCCCAACCTTCCGGCTTTGGTGGAGGCAGGCCCGGCTTCACTCTCGGGTATTAAGCGGGCGGCGCGCAGGGCTTTTATCAGCGGCTTGTAGAGCAGCAGTGTCAATGTGGCGTTCAGACCACCCTTGACCAAATTAAAAGGCAGGAGAACCGGCAGCAACATTCCCACCACGGCCTCTCGGGGCACACCCATATATACCGGCATTATGATATAATTCCAAAGCATCATGGCAGCCGTGGAGAGCACTACCCCACAAACAAGACCCATTACCGCGCCGCTCAACGTTTTGCGACGTTTGTATATAAAGGAGGCTGTGTAGGCGAATGCACATGTAGAAATTACGTTCATTAGGAGACCAATAGGTCCCGTGTTGCTGATAGTAAGCATCTCAACAAAGGAGACCACCAGCGAGAGCGCCAAAACTGCCAGCGGCCCAAAGATAAACCCGGCAATTACTATGATTACGTCCTTGGGCTCGTAGCTCAAAAAGAGCACCACCGGAATGCGCACGGTCATCATAAGTACGCAGGCTATGGCGGCAAAGCCACCAAGGGTTGTGAGTTTTCTGGTTTTTGTGTGGACCGGTGTGGTTACTGTGTGCATGTTTGACCCTCCATTGGCTGTAGTCTCGTTTTGGTGGGCAACGCAAAAACCCTCGAAAGCATAGGCTTCGAGGACGAATTTTGGCGCATGAATGCGCTGCGTTTCTTTCATCCGGACTTTAACCGTTGGTCAGGGATTTTTACCCTGTCTGCCAAAGTGGCTCGCGGACTTGTGAGCGTTTAGCTCCTTCACCGCCAGTGAGGAATTGCACCTCGCCCTGAAACAAGCTATTCTATTATTTGTAATGTACCATAATTGAGGTGAGTTGTCAATAGTGTGAGGCTTATGCTACAATGAAACCCAAACGACAAAAGGAGTGTTTGACAGATGCAAAAAACTAAATTTGCAGTTGTGCTTTTGGCCGCACTGCTTATACTATCCGTTGGTTGCGTCGCCGCTGACCCAACCGAACCACCACCGTTAGCCGCAGAAGAGTACGAATTGCCCGAGCAGCCGCTGGCTGAGGTGCCCGTTCCCAGTGAAAATGATGTTCTGGAAGAGGTGCAGGAAGAAGAGTACGTATCTGAGCAGGAACCGGAGCCGCTGACCCCGGCTGTTGAGACACCGGCACCGCAACAGGACCCTATGCCAGCGCTTGACTGGAACGACCTGCTCTATGACTTTTTTGACCCGCCGATTACTGTAAACGCTCTCGATGAAGTAGCCACCATCAACTACAGGGTGCGGCATTATGAGTTATCACTTAACACGCTTAATAACCCAGCTGGAGTTGAGGCATTCGCAGCCGCTATCAGAAGCGGGCAACGAATGGTCGATATGCTGGAGCCTAATGGATTTTATTGGGCGGCAACAGGCTCGCATTTGATGACTTTAACGCGAGAAGAAACTCCGGCTGGAGGGTTTACCTATACCCCAGGTATGATAGAAATTGGAGGCACAGATCAAATGTACAGGGTTGCCGATTCCGTCAGGTCGCAACTGAGCTCCGCGGGAATTGTGCCCACATCCAACACCACGGTAAAGTTTATAAGTATACCCGGCTTCGCGACCGGGCACCTATTTTCTCTGGGAAGCTCTGAATACTTAGCCTTTACAGGCAGTCGATATGACGGATTTTTCGACGAGCCGGCATATCTCCCCAGCAACACCCTGATGACGACACTGGAAGTCGCCGAGATTATGGAACATCTCAGGTATCGACAGGTTGGAGGAACGCTGATACCTACCGATGAAGAGTTGGTGTTTGAATAAGGCGCGATGCTATAGTAAAGCGGCTACCACACGGTAGCCGCTTTACTATATCAAAACATCACAATGCTCTCTATACTTCCACACCTACCGCTCTGGTTGTCGATTTCCAACACTACGGCAGAAATCCTTATATCATTCGGATCAGCCTCAAAGCGGGTTGGCAGACCTGTGCGCATTTTGTGTATAGCCGGCCCTGCCGTTACCCCAAGCACCGAACCTGTGCCCCCACACATGCCAACATCCGTGATGTAGCCGGTGCCGCCTGGCAGCACCACTGCGTCAGCAGTTGGGACATGGGTATGGGTGCCGACAACCGCGGAGACTTTGCCGTCCAAGTGGTAGCCCATACAGAGTTTTTCTGCGGTGGCCTCAGCGTGGAAATCTATGAGTATGCAAGGGGTAGTAATCGTCTCAAGCAGTCGGTCGATGCAGTCCAGCGGGTTTTGGATTGGGTCCATAAACACCTGGCCCTGCAAGTTGATGACACATAGGCGATTTTGCGGGTGCTCGTACAGGAAGACACCCTCCCCCGGCGCTGTTGGATGGTAGTTGGCCGGACGGATAATCCCCTGCCTCTTTTCCAAGACCTCGGCGACCTCTTTGCGGCGCAATGCGTGGTTTCCGGATGTGATTACATCCACCCCACTGTCCTGCATATGGCCCAGGCTCTTGGGGGTCATGCCGTTGCCTTCGGCTGAATTTTCCCCGTTAGCCACAGTTATGTCAACGCCGTAGCGCCGTTTTAGGAGAGGAAGCTTTTCGCGCAGGTAATCGCAGCCTGGCTGCCCAACCACATCGCCTACCATAAGGACTACCACCTAGCCGCCAACTCCTTTGTCATTGTTTTTTGGGGCTATCCCAAATCTTCAATCAGCGCGACCACCACGTCAAAGTCTTCACCCGGTCCGGTTCGGGCAGTACGGTGGAGTGTGAGGTCTACGGTGTCCCCTATCCGCTTGGTCTCTAAAACCGCGCGGATGTCGTTGAGGTTGAGGACACGGTAGCCGTCCATGTGAGTGATAATATCTCCAGGCAGAACCCCAGCTTCTGTAAGCCACTGGGACGAGATGGTTACAATCTGAACGCCCGCAGGTGCTGTTCCTTCCCTTACGATCTCTCCGGTAATGCCCAGCAGCACTCGTCCGGTTACCCGACCATGGACTATTAGCTGCTCTATAATCGGAATCGCGTAGGTAATCGGGATGGCAAACCCTATGCCCTCGTAACCCAGCTCAACGATTTTGGCGGTATTTATCCCAATGACCTGGCCAAACTCGTTGCTGAGCGGGCCACCAGAATTGCCGGGGTTTATGGCCGCGTCTGTCTGGATAAATATGGTTGAATCGTAAGGTGTAGCAACAACCCTGTTCACCGCCGAGACAACTCCGCGGGTTACGGTTCCGGCAAGCTCCAAGCCGCCGGGGTTGCCGATGGCCACCACCGTCTCCCCAACCTCAAGTTGATTCGAATCTCCCAGCACGGCCGCCGGCAATCCGGTGCGGTCAACCCGCAGCACAGCTATGTCGGTGCGGATGTCGTAGCCCACCAGCAGAGCCTCGTACTCGGACATATCTTCAAAGACCACTACCAAGGACTCGGCCCGCTCAACTACGTGGGCGTTTGTGACAATGTATCCGTTTTCGGTTACTATTATACCGCTACCCTCGCTGTCCGGCCTGAGCACACGGCCCGAGCCGTAGTTAATTATCCCAACAACCGAGGGGCGAACTACCTGGGCTACTTGGGGTATGGTCATGAGTTCGCCCGGGACAGGTATACGATTGCTGGATGGTGGCCGAGACTCGATTCTTAAGTTTACTTCCCCGCTGCCGGAAGGTGACGGCTGCGGGCGTGGTGTGGGCGTGATGGCTGTGTCTTCGTATTCGTGTGTGAAATTATACGTAGTTGCGGGATTCGTGATAGCGTTGTACGCGAGAATGCCCACCACGCTCACCGATACTAGGCAGAGTACGACCACCGCCAAAACCACGAGGCCGCGAGATCTTTTCTTGCGCGGCCTCGTAGCCTGCTCAGCCCCATGGTACTCATTAAAATCCCATTGGTGCTGACCTCGGGCAGGGCGCGGCTGTACAGGGGTAGCGGTCGTGTGCGCATAAGTGCCTGGCTGGTACGGCTGCCCCTTCCTTACATATAAGCTGTAGTTGCGCTTGCTGTACGGGGAGTCGCCGCCCTCGCCTATAAGCCGGCCCGTCTCTCGGCCCGGTTGGTCGACGTTGTTAGGCTGTTCCGCCGTTCCAGGCTGCGGGGCGCCTTTTTCATCGTGTTCACTCACGCGAATACCCTCCGTAAACTTATTCTGCTGTCGGCCCGGTCTCATCAACACTGATGAGAAGTCCGCCTATGTCTTGGGGCAACATACTCTTTATCTTCGCGTTGAATAAATGCACTCTAGAGCTTAACTTCAGCTCAAACCTCGGTATAAGTGGGGCATCCTCCGGCAGAATGCTATCAGTATGTATTCTGCACCTGCCGCTTATTTTCAATTCATCGCCGTCAACTCTTATAACAGTCCCTAGAACCGGCTGCTTTCGCTGCTTGTGATTAAGAGGAATCCCACGGTTGCCTGCTCTTGGCGCAATATATTTTGCCGTGTCGCCGACCTTTAAGTTGGTTGAGTTTAAGCCTTTCGCGACCATCTTATCCAATATATCTCGCTCTGTCTTGGTGTTGTAGTGTTCTTTCCACCGGTTGTGCTGGCTGATGTTAAACGTATAAATCACATCTTTAATCGGCATCTGGCCAAGCTCCTGTTTATAACGGCGATCCTTAGATGTCACAGTAAATAAAAAGCCTATTACAAATACAAGACCAAGCAGCGGCGCCAAAAAAGGTACAATAAATGCAAGACCAAGCGTCGATAGTATGTCTTCCAGCATGTGGCGTTTACCTTTCTCTGCTCAGGGCCGGCTATTGTGCAATCAGCCCTTTGGTATAATTGCGCATCAAGAGCCGGTTGCCCTACAGTGGCGAGGCGCTGTGCATTGTATAATATACATGCCTTTCAGTGTATATTATACTGCATACCCACCCAAAAAGCTATGCTTTTTATTGCCTCCGAGCATAGAAGTTTACCAACTTCTACCCCCTGGCCTCACCCTTTGCCTTCTCCTTAGTCTCATGCTCCTTAATGATTTGCTTGGGTGGATTTGGGATGCAGACCTCAAACTCGGTATATTCGCCCTCAGCCGTGCGGACAAAAATCTCGCCTTTATGGTAGTTGATAATCGACTTCACAATATGCAGCCCAAGACCTACCCCGCTCTTATTGAGGGAGCGGCTTTTATCTGACTTGTAAAAGCGCTCGAACAGCAGCGGCACCTCAGATTTTTCCAGCCCGGCCCCCGTGTTGCGGATAGCTACAAAGGTGCGCTGAGCATCGGTTTGGTAGTTGAAAGTCACCACACCGCCCTCGTTGACAAACTTGACGGCGTTGTCCACCAGGTTATAAATTACCTGGTGCATGAGGTCTATGTCGGCCCAGACCCAGACTTTGTCGGCGTCCAAGCCCTCCAGGGTTAGGTTCTTCTCTTCGATGGCTTGCTCGAAGTTGAAGACTGTCTTGCGCATGATTTCGCTGACATCAAACAAAGTTGGGTTAAGGTTAAGTTCCCCAGTCTCGATCCGGGCGGTGTCGAGCATCGATCGGACCAGACGAGCCAGACGCTTCACCTCACCGGACACAAGCTCCAAGTACTGGCCGTGCTTCTCTTCTGGGATGGTGCCGTCTAATATGCCGTCCACAAAGCCACCGATTGTGGTCATCGGGGTCTTAAGCTCGTGGGAAACATTTGCCACGAATGATCGTCTCGTGGTTTCGGTCACTGCCAGAGTTGAGGCCATGTTGTTAAATGCCATAGCCAGCTGCCCGAGCTCGTCGTAACCACCCACCTGCACCCGCTTAGAGAAATCCCCTTGGGAGAAGCTTTGGGTGGCGCTGAGCATCTCTTTTAGCGGACGGACAATGCTGGAGGTAATGAAATATATCAGCACAAAGGCGATAAACAACACAACCGCCGCGCTTATGCTGAACATATTGAGGAGCTCACGCAGGAAGACCATCTGGCTGGCTGTGTTGGCGCAGGCAAATACCACGCCTATCACCTGCCCATAAGCGTGTACCGGCACACCTACCACATGATGAGTTTCATCGAAGAAGCCGCCCAGTGTCCCGGTACCTGAAAACTGCGAGCTAATGGCCTGGGAGACTACGTCATGCGGAATGCTCTCTCCTCTGGCTCTTGGCCCCTCTGGCCCGGCGCTGTAGAGCACTGTACCGCCTACATTAGTAAAGAAGAGCTCAACATCCATAGCGAGTGCCAAAAGCTCGTATACTTCGGATATACCACGCTGGTCAATTATGCCAATGTGTGGAAATGCGTGGTAATTCTGGGCCGTGATCTCGGCTGCAGTACGGGCGTTTCGCTCAAGCATAGCATATCTGTCACCTTGGAAGTACTGAGAGGCAAACACCATCAAAACGGCGCCCAGTATAATTATACTGAGCACCATACAAAAGGAGAATATGGCAAAATATTTGCGAAAAAGGCTAGTGCTATTCACCGGCTGCACCTACTCTTTAACTTCAAACTTGTAACCCACGCCCCAAACAGTCTTAAGCGTCCATTTGTCCGAGACGCCTTCAAGTTTTTCCCGTAGCCGCTTGATGTGCACATCCACTGTCCGCGAGTCGCCGTAATACTCGAAGCCCCAGACCTCGTCCAGTAGCTGATCGCGGGTATAGACCCGGTTGGGATTGCCAGCCAAGTGAAAGAGCAGTTCGAGCTCTTTTGGCGGGGTGTCCACCGCCTTGCCGTCCACCTTGAGCTCGTACTTGGTCATGTTGACCACAAGTTTGTCGTAACTGACTTCCTTTGTGTCCGCGCCGTCGTTAGTTTTGTCGGTACGTCTCAGCACCGCTTTGATGCGGGCGACGATCTCTTTAGAATCGAAGGGCTTGACTACATAGTCGTCAGCACCCAGCTCCAGGCCAAGAACCTTATCAAATGTCTCGCCTTTGGCGGTAAGCATAATTATAGGTGTGTTCGACTTCTTGCGGATTTCCCGCAGCACTTGCCAGCCGTCCAGTTTAGGCATCATCACGTCCAGCAGAACGATGTCAGGGGCTTCCTTAGTAAAGCCGGCAAGAGCCTCCTCGCCATCGTTGGCGGTGATCACTGCGAAGTCCTCTTTTTCCAGGTATAGCCGTAGGAGCTCAACTACATTCTTTTCATCGTCCGCAACTAGTATTTTTCCTTTTTGCATAATTTAGGTCCTCCCAGGCGAAAAATGACGATAAATAATATACATTACCATTATAGCCCAAAACGGTGCGCAATGATGAATTTTTTCTTAAGTTTTTGAATTTTTATTGACAATTGGCAATGCGGCATGGACAATATACAGTGGATTGTAGCGGCCGCACATTGGGCTGCCCACCCTTTAAAATGATAGGTTGTATTAAATTGAGGAACGCCCTGGTGTGCGTCCCCTACAACAATTGTCAACCAGATGAAAGGATTGTTCCCTCATGAAACTAGGTCTAGTAGGACTTCCGAATTCGGGCAAGACCACACTGTTCAACGCTGTTACCGGCACCAAAGCGGCCAGCGCCAACTACATGTTCAGCACCACTCAGCCAACCACAGGTATCGTGCCGGTGCCAGACCAAAGGCTGGACAGGCTTGCCGAAATCCACGACCCCAAGAAGATTACGCCCGCCACTTTGGAGATTGTCGATATCGCAGGGCTGACCAGAGGGTCGTACAAGGGTGAAGGTTTGGGTAATAAATTCCTGGCCGACATACGGGAAGTTGACGCACTCGTTCACGTTGTCCGCTGCTTTGAAGACGATGAAGTTGTCCACGTAGACGGCGAGCTGAATCCTGCTCGTGATATTGAGACCGTCAATCTTGAGCTGGTCTTCTCTGACTTAGACATACTCGAGCGACGGATTGACCGCACCACCAAAGCCGCAAAGGGCGACAAAAAGCTGCTACCGGAACTAGAGCTGCTCGGCCGCCTGAAAGAGCACTTCGAGCTGGGTGCCAGTGCGCGGAACTTTACCTGCGAGAACGATTTGGATAAAGAGATTATCGCAAGTATTCCCCTGCTCTCAGCCAAGCCGGTTATTTATGCCGCTAACTTGAGCGAGAAGGATCTCACCGCCTCGCTGGAAGGCAACTCGCTTTACAGCCCTGTAGCTGCTGTAGCCGGAGAAGAAGGCGCACAAGTGCTGCCTGTCTGCGCCAAATTTGAGGAAGAGATAGCCGAGCTTAGCCCCGAGGAAAAAGAGATGTTCTTGACAGACGTCGGGCTGGAAGAGAGCGGGCTTGACCGGGTAATCCGCAGCGGGTACGCCTTGCTGGGGCTTATATCCTTTTTAACCGCCGGCAAACCGGAGGTTAGAGCCTGGACTATTCGCAAAGGGACGCGCGCGCCGCAGGCGGCGGGCAAAATCCACACCGACTTTGAAAAAGGCTTTATCCGAGCCGAAGTAATCGCATACAACGACCTTGATACCTTGGGCACAATGGCCGCCGCAAAAGACAAGGGCCTGGTCCGTTTGGAAGGCAAAGAATACGTTGTACAGGACGGCGATGTCATACATTTCCGCTTCAATATTTAAGGCGCTAACAACTTTGTGTAATTATTATAAATTTTGAGTTGCATTTCGCGTTATTTGATGCGTATCATATATAAATACCGGGCATTACTACTCAGAACATAGTGTTTTTTCGTTGTTGCGGTATTTGACAAAACTTTCCTACATTGGCTATAATGGGCGATGGATTTGAGCTTAGATTCTGATACCTATCAGACAAAGCTAATTAAAGGAGAGTTTTATGGATACGAAAATACGCAAACCCGGGCGAATGTTACCGGTAAAAATTTTAGTCTGCACTCTTGTGAGCGCCCTTGTACTAGGTCTATTTACCCTTCCCGCAATGGCTGCGCCCACTACACCTGCTACAGATCGCACTTTTAACGTTTACTTTGTAATCGACGGCTATGTCACCCCCGCTGAGGCGTCTTTTGGCTTCAGTCTGCTGGACGCGCTTGATACTGCCGGCATTGTGCTCGGTGAGCAGTACAGGCAAGGTGATATGGTTAGGCGTCCGGTTAGCCCGGACGAAGTCTACCGGGTAGAGTTCAGAGGCGGCGAAGGCGCACCGGTTCTGCAGGAAGTCCCCTACGAAACCGTGCGGGTCCCCACTTCCCTCTTTCCTGAGGGCACGATTATGCGGGTCAACTACGGCAGACCGGGAATGCGCGAGGGCCGGTATGGTACTCTGCTGCTCAACGGCGAGGTTGTCGGAAGTGTCCTGCGCAGCGAAACGATTATCGAAGCTCCGGTAAATTCCAGAGTGCTGGTCGGCACCCCCGGAGAGCGTATCTCACCTTTTGACTTTGAATGGGAACGCTGCGAGTTCGGCAACCCGGTGGGCTACCATAAAAGGCTGACCAACCAGCGGGCTACCGCGTACAGCGACCGAGTGGGCACAATAACCTCCACCGGGCAAAGGGCAGCCGTTGGTCTGGTAGCCGTTAATCCCCGAAATATACCCTACGGCTCGCTGCTCTACATTGCGAGCGAGTGCCGCACTTTTGTTTACGGCTACGCCATAGCCGCGGACACCGGCGGCGACCTTATGCGTGGGCGGATTGATATCGACCTCTTCTACGACAGCCATTTAGAAACCATACACCACGGCAACCGCAGGGTAAACGTTTTTGTACTGCAGCTGCCGCAGTAGCAACTAGATAGATCATACTGATGGCGCCGGGATTTGATCCGGCGCCATTTTGCGAGGTATCAGCTATGAACGATTATAGCTGAGGAACTTGCAAGAGTTGGGAAATTTTTGAAGTTAAAGGTTTTTAAGTTCAAGGTCAAAAACTTAAGGTCAAAATAAAGACCAAATTTGAATTAGCCCACGGGCTGGGGATAATGAACCGCTCATGCCGCGGAGGCACTTACTTTTCTTTGTCTCGCCAAAGAGAAGTAAGCAAAAAAAAGCGACTGGGGGGAGGACCGGGAGAGCTCCAAGAGCAGTCGCTCTCAACTCCCCCAGACCCCCTCTCCACAGACGGGTGAGCGAAAACCAGAACGTCTGTTGGTGTGTAATTATTACGTGCTCACGACTTGTCAACAGCGGCATAGCTGACACCAAGCGTTTAGCCGCGAAGTTAACCCCTGCCGGCATAGCCGCTGGATAAGCCGTGCAATTCCATCGTAAGGACTACCAGCAAACCTACCCAGACGCTATGCGAGCCCGAGTTTTAAGAGTAAGGAATTCCCACCGTGAGGGGTTTGCTGTTGGCTATGCCATTGTTGACAAACACTGTGGCTGCGGAACTGAATCACCAGTCCACACACCTACCGCCCCCACCAACGTGCCCTTGACCTACCAGTGGGGGTCTGGGGGAGTTGTTTGCGACTGAACTTGGAGCAAACCCGGTCCTCCCCCAGTCGCTTTCTTTGCTTACTTCTCTTTGGCGAAACAAAGAAAGTAAGTGCCTCCGCGGTACGAGCGGCACATTATCCCCAGCCCGCAGGCTGAGTTAAGATTAAGACCTTAACCTAGATCTTGACCTATCCCACCAATGCCCAGATGGGGGTACACGCGCAGGAGAATCCCACCCCTACAACGACAGGTTTGTGTAATTGGCCGGGACATGCCCGAGTGTGCGTACCCTACAGCCGCATGTTGTTCGGCACACCTTTACGATATAGATGTCGCACCATCAGGCAAAGTATCGGCGCAAAAATAAGCCCCCAGACACCCGCAATTCTTAGGCCGGCGTACATGGCAGTGACCGCGGCCAGTGGATGCAGACCAATCTGCCCGCCCAGTATGCGCGGCTCGAGCACCTCGCGCAGTATACTGATACCCACCCACAGGGCTATCATCCCAACGCCTGTACCCGTAGAGCCAGTTAGAAGCAGATATATCCCCCAAGGCAGAAGCACCATACCACTGCCGATGATTGGCAAAAAATCCAGCAGAGCTATGAAAGCGGCCGCCGCAAAGAAGCTGCTCCTGCCCAAAGCCCAGAGGCCGGTCGCCAGTATAACAAAGGTGCCCCCCATAATTATTGCGTAGGCCCTCAGCGCCCTGCCGATTGTGGTAAATAGGTAGTCCCGCAGGCCAAGAACGGTCTCGCGGTGCTGCTCTGGGATAAACCCAATTGCGCCCTCGCGAATTTTTGGGTAGTCGGCCAATATGAGTACCGAGGACAGGATGGTAAAAATTACTGCTATGGCAGCAATCGGTAACTTGCCTGCGAAGTTCCCAAGCAGCTCCAGCCCCCGCTGCGAAGCCGTTGTGGCGGCTCCACCCAGAGCGTTGTTGACGATATCCAGCGCGCTGCTGGCTCCCGCGCCGACGGTGCCGGCAAATGCGCGACCACCGGCAACTTCTTCAATACGTTGGCTGATCGTCTGCAGCATAGGCTGTACCCCAGTCTCGTAAAGCTCGGGCAAGCGCTCGCCAAACTGTTGCGCACGCCCAAACAAATAGGCCCCCAGCAGCCAAAATCCTCCACCCAGCACCAAGTAAAACAATACCGCGGATACTATCGACGCTCTGCGCATACCCATGCGCGAGTGCCTTTTGATAAGCCCAGCCAGCGGGCGCAGTATATACGCAATCAAGGAGCCAAGCAGGAACGGTAAAAACCAAGCAAACAGATACCGCCCAACTACCCAAAGCAAAAAAACACAGCCACCAAAAAACGCGCCTTTAATCAGCCACTCTCTCATCCTCTCGACACTCATGGCGCCCTCCGTTATGCCGCATTCGGCTTCCTTAGAACTGTCATTCAATAACGAGAGTTGCCTACAAGCCGAAGCGATTTTTTCGTTAGGTGAGGAAAACTGACGAAGTATAGCGGAAAAATCGCCGGCTAGCGGGCAACTTGAGTATTGAATACAGGTTCTTAATTTTATGCAGTTAGCTTCCCCTTTTTTCGAGCAATATTTGCTCGTGCTTGTCTAGGCCGCCAAATTCCCTCCACTACTTGGTGCAAATCTGCAAACTATTCCCTGTTTTCTCCTAATCACGAGATATGCGGACTATTGTCTGTGTAATTTAAAATTTAGACGATTTTTTGGTGATATTCGCCGTATTTTGACCAATTTAGTCTTTGTCAGCTCTTGCTTCACGTGGTATAGTGTTTTAAAAGAACTACAGTCGTTTTTGGAGGGTGGACACTTTGCAAGATGACAAACCACGGGCAGACATCCCATTGCCAAGCGGAGAGGGACAATATCTTCTGGTGGATAGCCGCGTTTTGCCAGGCGCTTTTAGCAAGGTTGTGCGGGCAAAGCAGCTTTTAGCCCAAGGCAAAGCAAAGAGCTTGACCGAAGCTACAAAGGCGGCCGGGCTTTCTCGTAGCGCATTTTACAAGTATAAGGACTGCGTTTTTACCTACCAGAACACCTCTACTCGTCAGATAGCCACCCTTTCGGCCGAGCTGGTGGACGAGCCTGGGGTACTCAGCGAGGTGTTGTCTGTGCTTTTCAAAAGCGGGGCAAACATACTCACCGTAAATCAAAATATCCCGGTGGACAGCGTGGCCCCGGTGTCAATTTCCATGCGCACCGAAGGCTTGCGGGTAGACGTCCAGTCCATGGCCGGCGAGCTGCGAAAACTGGACGGCGTAGTCAGTTTGCGCATACTTTCCAACTGAGGTGAAAATCCATATGATAAACATTGCTGTTTTAGGACACGGGGTGGTAGGCTCCGGCGTGGTGCAACTGCTGGAAAAAAACCGGGAGAGCATCAGCCGCAAGGCTGGGGCCGATATCTGTGTCAAGAAAATTTTGGACCTGCGGGAATTTCCTGGTCTACCATACGCAGAAAAATTCTGCACAAACTTTGGTGAAATTTTAGCCGACCCCGAAATTCGCGTTGTAGTCGAAGTTATGGGCGGCACTCACCCAGCTTACGACTACGCTGCTAGCGCGCTGAAGGCCGGAAAAAGCGTGGTGACTTCCAACAAAGAGCTGGTCGCTGCCAAGGGCCACGAGCTTCTTCGCCTTGCGGGGGAGACAGGCCAAAACTTCCTGTTTGAGGCAAGTGTTGGGGGCGGTATCCCTATTATCCGACCTTTGCACCAATGCCTTGGGGCCAACGAAATCGATGAAATTGTGGGCATCCTCAACGGCACAACTAACTTTATCCTCACCAAGATGATTCGCGAGGGTATGGGTTTCGGCGACGCGCTAGGAATTGCTCAAGAACTCGGTTACGCTGAGAAAGACCCAACCGCCGACATTGAGGGGCACGACACCTGCCGCAAAATTTGTATTCTGGCGTCCCTGGCGTTTGGCAGCCACGTTTACCCAACGAGCGTTGACACTCGCGGTATAACTCAAATATCCGCCGAAGATGTCTGCTACGCTCAAAGTATAGGGCGTGTGATTAAGCTGCTGGGCCATGCCCGCAAAATAGGCGATAAGTGCGAAATTTGGGTCGGCCCGGCTATGATAGAGCGTGATAGCCCGCTGGCTGGGGTCGAGGACGTATTCAATGGCATTCTGGTGAGAGGGGACGCCACCGGCGACGTAGTATTTTACGGCAAGGGTGCGGGCGGCCTGCCCACCGCTTCGGCGGTGATAAGCGATATCATCGACTGCGTCACAGCCGAGGGCACCATCGTTTCTCTGCACTGGGCAGGCGCAGACGATAGCAAACTGGCTAAGCCAGGCGAGCTGCCCACTACGCGCTACCTGCGCTGCAAGGGCAAGGGTTTTGACACCGTGGAATGTGTGCTTGGCAAAGTGAATCCGCTTCACCGCCCGGACAAGCCTGATGATGAGCTTGCCTTTATAGCCCCAGCCATGTCCGGTTCCGAGCTCGAGCAAAAACTTTCTCAGCTTGGGGTACATGGGGTTGAGGTCGCCGGCAACATTCGGATATGGGGGCAGGGTGAAATATGACAGTAAAAGTTAGAATCCCCGCTACAAGCGCAAATATTGGTCCTGGATTTGACAGTTTGGGGCTGGCGGTCAGCATGTACAACTATGTATACATCAGCGAGGCCGCGGGCTGCCATGTGTCATCCCGCGACGATGCGGACATTCCAACGGATGAAGAGAACCTTGTGTACAAAACCGCCAGAGAACTCTATAATATAGTAGGGCATCCGTTTAAGGGACTCGCCATTGAGCAGATAAGCCATATTCCGCAAGCACGAGGGCTGGGCAGCAGCTCGGCCTGCATAATCGGCGGACTGGTGGGGGCTAACCAACTGATGGGCTGCCCTCTCAGCCAGGACGAGATTATCGACCTGGCTGGCGTGATGGAGGGCCACCCGGACAACTCTACGCCCGCGTTGATTGGCGGGCTGGTCACCGCCGTACTGGATGAGGGCAAGGTTCACTATGTAAAGCAGGAGATTGGCCCCGAGCTCAAGTTCGCGACCATTATCCCCGACTTTGAGCTAAAGACTTCGGTAGCCCGGGCCTGCTTACCAGAGGCTATCTCGCATATGGACGCAAGGTTCAACCTTGCGCGCTCGGCACTTATGGCGGTCTCCCTTTACAGCGGCAAATATGAGAATCTGCAGGTCGCCGCTGGAGATCGGCTCCATCAGCCTTACCGCTTAAAGTTCATACCGAATGCCGAGGAGGTAATTCAGCTCTGCTACGACGCCGGAGCATACGCCGCCTACATAAGCGGGGCCGGCTCCTCCCTAATGGCGATTTTCAATGACAGCAAACTGGACTTTGAGCAGAAGACCAGAGATGCCTTAGACAAAATCGGGCTGGAAAAGTGGGGGCTGCATATCCTCTCGATCGACAATCGCGGCGCACTTGTCATGCTTGACTAAGCGGAACCTATGTTCAAGAAAGGAAGACACACTATGAGCTTGATTGTTCAGAAGTTCGGGGGATCCTCTGTGCGGGATACCCAGCGGCTCCTCAATGTGGCCGAGATTGTCTCGGAGGCGTATGACAACGACAACGATATTGTGGTTGTCGTTTCCGCTCAGGGTAAGACTACCGATGAGCTTATCGCCAAAGCGGGTGAGATCACCAGCAAGCCCTCCAAGCGGGAAATGGACGCACTTATGTCCACCGGGGAGCAGATAAGCGCAGCTCTATTGGTAATGGCCCTCAACGAACGTGGGTACCCGGCGGTCTCTCTCACCGGGTGGCAGGCCGGCTTCCAGACAGACAGAAACCACACCCGAGCCCGCATTAAGCGGATTGACAAAGAGCGGATTGAGAACGAGCTGGACAAAAAGCGGATTGTGGTCGTAACCGGCTTCCAGGGAATCAACCGCTACGACGATATAACCACTCTTGGCCGCGGCGGGTCGGATACCAGCGCAGTGGCATTAGCCGCGGCACTGAACGCTGACCGCTGCCTAATTTACACAGATGTCGATGGCGTTTATACCGCCGACCCCCGCTTGGTGAAGGGCGCTGTCAAGCTGGACGAAATTACCTATGACGAGATGCTTGAGCTGGCAACCTTGGGCGCGCAAGTGTTGCACAACCGTTCGGTTGAGCTCGCGAAAAAATATAACGTGGAACTGGAAGTGCTCTCCAGCCTAGAAAGATTGCCGGGGACGATAGTCAAGGAGGTAGCAAAAGTGGAAAAGCTGATGATAACCGGTGTCGCCAAAGACGACAAGGTAGCTCGTATAGCCCTTCTCGGCCTGCCGGATAAGCCGGGAGTCGCTTTTAAGGTGTTCTCCCTGCTGGCCAGCAACCGGATAAACGTGGATATAATCTTGCAAAGTATCGGTCGCGACGATACCAAGGACATCACCTTCACTGTGTCCGATAGCGAAAAGCAAGCCGCGCTGGATGTCCTGCAAAGCCAGGCCGCAATCATTGGTATTGAGGAAATCGTGGCCGACTGCAACATAAGCAAGGTGAGCATCGTGGGCGCGGGCATGGAGAGCAACCCCGGCGTCGCCGCCAGAATGTTCGAGGCCCTGGGAGAATCGAACATAAATATTCATATGATCTCTACTAGCGAGATAAAGATTTCTGTCCTCATCGACAAAGAGCTTGGCTCGAAGGCGGTGGCGGCTATTCACGCAGCTTTTGAGGTGTAGGTAGACATAGCCCTCTAAGTTTTATGGCAACCAAAAGTCCCTGGTTTTTTGAATCAAAACCACTAGTAAACTAGTGGTATGCACAAGCCCTGGAAGGGCATATTACAGGCTTAACCCCTCAAGGGGCATTGAAAAAGTTTAGCACCGCATTACAATCTCGGGCAGCCGCTTAAG